>Ga0256831_1000555_pt1 | contig 19344 bp, 18 predicted proteins | sample 132544metaG_FD_189087 | JGI IMG/M metagenome (GOLD analysis project Ga0256831, IMG submission 189087) | Hydrothermal vent microbial communities from Lau Basin, Pacific Ocean - 132-544 | ecosystem: Environmental > Aquatic > Marine > Hydrothermal vents | place: Pacific Ocean: Lau Basin | collected... | reverse complement strand
GCCCGGGGGGAGGGCCCGCACCCCCTCGAAGGCGCTCCGGGCCGGGGTGGGGGCCCAGAAGGTGAAGACCTCCTTCAGGGCCCGCCGGTCCAGTTCCCTGGGGAAGCCGGGCCAGGCCAGGAGGGACTTGATCTCCGACCCGAAGAGGAACCACCTCCGGTGGAAGGAGAAGTAGAGGGGCCTGATTCCCACGGGGTCCCGCGCCAGAAAGAGACACTTGCGCCTCCGGTCCCAGACGGCGAAGGCGAACTGGCCGTTGAGCCGGGAGACCATCTCGGGCCCCTCCTCCTCCCAAAGATGGACCAGGACCTCCGTGTCCGAACGGGTCCGGAAGACGTGCCCCTTTTCCTCCAGGAGGGGCATGAGTTCCTTGTAGTTGTAGATTTCCCCGTTGAAGACCACCCAGACCGCCCCGTCCTCGTTGCTCATGGGCTGGCGGCCCCCGGCCAGGTCGATGATGGAGAGCCGGGCGTGTCCCAGGCCCACCCCCGGCGCCCGGAGGATCCCCTGCTCGTCGGGGCCCCTGTGGAAGAGCTGGCGCACCATTCCCAGGAGGGCTTCCCGGTCCACGGGCCGGGGCCCCTCGAGGGAAAAGGCTCCACAGATTCCACACATGCCCCGTCGGTCTCCTGGTTCGTCCTCCCGCCCCCTCCCAGGATTCTGATCGGATCCCAAGGGACGGAAAAAGCGGAAAAATTTAGCGGTCCTTCCCGGGAAATCCTGAAAAATCCAAGGAAAAGGCCTTTCAGAAGCCCCATTCCATCTCAATCCCACCAAGGATAATCTCCGAAAAACCTACTCTGGGCGCCGAGCCCGGTTGGTCGGCGAGGGAATGGAAAGTTCAACCGGGAAGTGGTTCCGGAAGAACCATGAAGGCTTCTCCCCTGGAGAGACAAACATGGAAAGAACCCTCCACCCAAGGGTGGAACCAGGCCAGAAAGTCGAGGTGGAAGACCAGGTCGAAGCCTTCCCGGGAGACCGCCTTCCAGGCAACCTTCCTTCCCCCCAGCCGGGGTCGGGGGCTCCACCCCTTCTCCAACGGGCCGCCCGCCGGGTCATCCAATCTCTCCTGGCCGCCCGGGCGGAAAACATCCCCCAAAACGACCTGGAAAAATCCGCCTTGATCCTCTCTCCGCACAAGGACGACGAGACCCTGGCCTGCGGAACTCTCCTGGCCGGGAAGGTCCGGGCCGGAGCGCGCGTCATGGTGGCCTTCTATACGGATGGAGGGAATTCCTGTCCCGGGATCATTCCGCCCGAGGAACTTTCGGAGATTCGCACGCGGGAATCCCTGGAGGCCGGCGGCGTCCTCGGCCTTCGGCCCGAAGACCTGGTCTTTCTCGAGATCGAGGACGGGCATCTCGCGGAACACGAAGAAGAAGCCCGCCGGGGGATCGAAAAACTCCTGGAGGAATTCCGCCCTTCCGAAGTGTACCTGCCTTACCGGCACGAGACCACCGAAGACCACAAGGCGGCCCATCGAATCTCTCTCTCCGCCCTGGCCGAAACCGGCCTCCCCGTCCGGGTCTATGAATACCCGGTCTGGTTCTGGTTTCATTGGCCCTGGGTCGGGACTCCCTGGGTGGGACTGCGGGAAAAGCCGAACCGGATCCGGACCGGACTGGTCTCAGGCTGGAGACTCCTCAGGGACTTCAACAGGAAATTCCCGGCCCGGACCTTTCTCGAATTGAAAAAGGAGGCCTTGAACTGTTACAAGTCCCAGATGGAAAGGATCATCGACGACCCCGACTGGACGACCCTGGGAGACGTGGCGGGAGGAGAATTCCTCGCTTGCTTTTTCAAGGAGATGGAATTCTTCCACTCCTACGAACTTCCCGGACGAGAAGACGACTAGCCATGGATGCATCCTTGGCCCAATCCGCTCACAGAGGACTTCGGGAAGCCGGCTTTTCCAGAAAAAACCCATGAAAATCACCTTCGTCCTTCCTTACGCGGATCTCTCCGGGGGCATCCGGGTGGTGGCCATCCACGCGGGGAAACTCCAGGAGAAAGGCCACCAGGTGACGGTGGTCTCCTTCCTCCAAGAGAAACCTGCCTGGAAAGACCGGGTGAAACATTTCCTCAAACATTTCCGGCCCCATCCTTCTCTTTCCCAGGGCCCCACCCACCTGGAGTCGATGGGGGTCCCCTGGACCATCCTTGACCGTCCGGGTCCCTTGAAGGACGAGGACCTGCCCGAGGCGGACGTCCTGGTCCTCACCTGGTGGGAGACAGTGGAGTGGACCCGCGGGCTCTCTCCCTCCCGGGGCGTTCCCTGCCATTTCGTGCAGGCCTACGAAGTTTTCGGTGGGCCGAAGGAGAGGGTGGACGAAGTCCTGGCCCTCCCCACCTTCAAGATCACCGTCTCCAAGTGGCTCGAGGAGTTACTAAAAACAAGATTCTCCCCTCCCGGCCTGGCCTTGGTCCCCAACTCGGTGGACCTGGAGCGCTTCCGGGTCCCTCCCCGGGGAAAACAAGAACTCCCCACGGTCGGGGTCATGTACAGCACCACCCCCAACAAGGGCTGCGACCTGGCCTTCGCCGCTTTCGAAGAGGCCCGGCGCCGGGATCCAAGGCTCCGGCTGGTCTCCTTCGGCCATCCTGAATCGCCCCTGGAGCCTCCCCTCCCCGAAGGCGCGACCTACTTCTCCGAACCAGCCCAGGAGGAGATTCCAGGAATCTACGCCTCCTGCGACGCCTGGATCTTTCCCGGGAGGAACGAAGGGTTCGGCCTGCCCATCCTGGAAGCCATGGCCTGCCGGACCCCCGTGGTCGCCACGCCTGCTGGGGCCGCCCCGGAGATTCTTGCCGAGGGAAGAGGCATCCTGGTGCCCCACGACGACCCCGAGGCCATGGCCGGGGGAATCCTCCGCATCACTTCCATGGAAGAGCGGGCGTGGAAGGAACTCTCCAGGAAGGCCAGGGAATTCACGGAGAGCTATACATGGGACGACGCGTCCCGGCTCTTCGAAAAAGCCCTGGAAGATGCTCTGGCCCTGGCATCCTCCTGAGAACGTAGGGGGCCCCTGCCGGATCCTCTATCCCTGCTTCCCCTCCACGAACCGGACCATTCCGGCGATGGACCCGAAGTTTTCCGGGGTGAGATCTTCGTCGTCCACCTCGATCCCGAAGGCCTCTTCCACGTAGGCCACCATCTCCATGAACTTGGTCGAGTCCAGGATCCCGGCTTCCATGAGGTCCGTTTCCGCCTCGAGGGCGTCGGATTTTCCGTAACAGAATTCCCTCACGATAAAAGAGGTGATTCTTTCCCGCACATCTCCGCTGTTGGCGACCTGTCGATTCATGTCTTTCCCCCGTTTACCCGTCCCTTAGTTCCTCGCGCTCGATCCCACGTAGGCCCCCACCACGGTGCCGGGCTGGATGGGCAAGAGCCTCCGGATGTAGAGTTCCACCCAGTTGCCCACGTCCGCGACCCCGCTGGTCTGCACGAAGACCGCGTCGTTGGGAAGAAGGGGGATGTCCATTCCTCCCTCGTAGGCCACCTTTTCGGTGTCGATCCTGTAGAAGAGGGGCTTCCCCTCCGGGTCCTGGCGCAGGAGGATGACCTCCGAGGGCTTGGCGGTGATCATGAATCCTCCCGCCGCCAGAATCGCCCTCATCAAGGTCATGCCGGGCCGGTATGGGATGGCTTCGCCTCCCCGGCGCACCTCGCCCCCCACGTAGACCACCTGCTCCGACGGTTCCAGAAGAATCACGTCCACGCGAGGCTGGGAGTAGTGCTTGGCATAGCGGTTCTTCAGCTCCTTCCGCAGGGATTCCAGGGTCATCCCCGAGCAGTCCAGGGAACCGACCTCCAGGAAGGCGGCCCTCCCCTTGGGGTCCACCACGACTTCCTGGGTGAGGTCGGGCTGGCCCTCCAGGGAGACACGGAGGCGGTCGCCGGGCTGTATGGTATAACGATTCCGCATGTAGCTCATCCACTGGCCCACAAGGACCTTGGGATCGGTCCTGGGAGAAGCGCAACTGGAAAGAAGAAAGGCCCCGAACAAGCAGGCCGAGACCACTTTTTTACACCGGATCATGGCAGGGTTTCCCTCCCGGGTCTCCTTTTCTCCTCCCGACCCATCCATTCAATGTCTCATTTCGGAGGATGGATGCCTCCCGCTCAAGCCTCTTCTCGAGACTTCCTTCTGTTGATTTCCCTTTCCCCGGGACCCGGGGCTCCCGGAGGATGAAGGGATGAACGCCCCTTTTCCCTCTCTTTCGGTGGTCATCCCCTGCAGGGACGAGGAGCCGGGCCTTCCCGGCCTGGCCAGTGCCCTCCGTCCCTGGCGGGAGATCCCCCACCTGGAGATCCTCTTCGTAGACGACGGAAGCCGGGACGGAACCCGGGAAAAGGCGCAGGCCCACTTCCCTTCGGCCCGGATCCTGGTCCATCCGGAGCCCCTGGGCCTGGGAGCGGCCTTACGCACGGGGACCTTGGCCGCCTCGGGGGAGCTGGTTGCCTGGTTCGACGCCGACGCCTCCTACGACCCGGCTCTCCTCCCCAGGATGGTGGACATCCTCCTGGAGAAAGGGGCCGACGCGGTCCTGGCCTCCCCCTGGCATCCCGAGGGGGGCTCCCAGGGAGTTCCCTGGAGGCGCGCCCTGCCCAGCAAGGCGATCTCCCGGGTCTACCGCCTTCTCGGGCCGGGCCGGCTCTATACCTACACCGGGCTCTTCCGGGTCCACAGGCGGGATCTCCTTCTGCGGGCCCTTCCCCTCCGGCAGGGTTTCCCCGGCGTGACAGAGAGCCTCTTGCGCTTTCTCCTGCTCGGAGGAAAGGTCCTGGAGGTCCCGGCCGTTCTCCACTCCCGGAAGGCGGGCTCCTCGAAGATGCGGATCCTCCAGGTGGCGGGGGGCCACCTGGAATTGCTGGGGGCCCTCCTTCTGGGCAAGCTGGCCCCGGCGGGGCGGAACCAAGAGAAAAGCGAGACCCCATGCGCCGACCACTGAACCTTCCCTCCGACCGGGAAGCCCAGGGAAGAACCCTGGGCGAGGAAGAGCTGGCCCTCCTGGAGGAGGTGATCCGCTCGGGCAAGCTCAACGCCACGGGAGGCGTCATGGTGCCCCGTTTCGAAGAGGAGTTCGCCCGCCTCCAGGGCCTCCCCCACGCCGTGGCCCTCTCCTCGGGAAGCGCCGCCGTCCACACAGCATTGGCCGCCCTGGACCTGGAGCCCGGCGACGAAGTGGTGACCTCGCCCGTCACCGACATGGGCGCCCTGGCTCCCATCCTCTGGCAGGGGGCCCTCCCGGTCTTTTGCGATCTCGATCCGGACACCCTCGAAATGACGGGCCCCGCCCTGAAGGCCCGGATCACCCCCAGGACGCGGGCCGTGGTGGTGACCCATCTCTTCGGACACCCTTGCCCCATGGACGAGATCCTGGAGGCGGCGGGATCCATCCCGGTGGTGGAGGACTGCGCCCAGGCTCCCCTGGCCTCCTGGAAGGGCCGCCTGGTCGGAACCTTCGGGAAACTCGCCGCCTACAGCTTCCAGCAGGGGAAGCACATCACCTGCGGGGAGGGCGGGATCGTGCTCACATCCGACCCCCACCTGGCCCGGAGGGCCCGTCTCTTCGCCAACAAGGGCTGGCCCTACGGCGAGCCCTCGCCGGACCACGAGTTCCTGGCCATGAATTTCCGGATGACCGAGTTGCAAGGCGCGGTCCTCCTGGGCCAGATCCCAAAGCTGGAGGAAGTCGTCCGCCTGAGGAGGGAACGGGCCCGCCTGATGGACGAACTGCTCCAAGGGGTCACCGGCGTGCGACCTCCCCTGCGCCCAAAGGAAGGGGAGCATTCCTATTGGAAGTATACCCTCAGGGTGGATCCCGAGGTCGTGCCGGGAGGAGCCGGAGCCCTGGGGCGGATCCTCAAGGAGAACGGCCTTCCCGCGGCGCCCCACTACGTGGGAAAGCCCGCCTTCGAACTTAGGGTATTCCGGGAGAGGCGGACCCTGGGAAGGAGCAGGTGGCCCTGGAAGGGAGCCCGGCCCGGCCCGGAACCTCCCCCCGAGGATCCAAAGGATTTCCCGGGAACCTACCAAGGGCTGAAGCGGGCCCTGGTCCTCCCCTGGAACGAAAGGTATACCACCCGGGACGTGGAAGACATGGCCGCCCTGGTGAGGGAAGCGGTGGAGCGCCTCGAAGCCGCCGGGAAGGAGTGACGGAAAGCCCCATGGAATCCAAGGAAACCCAATTTCCTCTCCTGCTGGTGGGGGCGGGAAGAATGGGCCGGGCATGGCTCCAGGCCCTCTCCCTCGGGCTTCCCGAGGCCGAAGGAGCCTCTTTCACCGCCGCCTGCGACCCCGATCCGGCCGCAGGCCCGGCCGCCCTGGCCCTGAGAGAAGGGCAGGTTTTCCCCGACCTGGACCGGGCTCTGGGAGAATGCGACCCCGCCGGGGCCGTGATCGCCGCGCCTCCCCACGTTCACCTTCCCCTGGCCCGGCGCCTCCTGGAGGCGGGCGTCCCGGTGCTCTGCGAGAAACCCCTGGCGGCCCGGCATGAAGAGGCGGAGGAGATGCTCCGGGCCTCCCGCGAGTCGGGGGTCCCTCTCTTCATGGCATCCAAGTATCGTTTCTGTCCCGACGTAAATAGGGCCCGGGAGATCCTGGCCTCGGGCGTCCTGGGGGACCCAGTGGCGGGTCTCATCTACTTCGCCGGATATTTTCCCGTGGAAGGGACGTGGAGGGCCGACCCGGCTCTCTCGGGAGGAGGCGTGACGGCGGACAACGCCCCCCACGCCGCGGAGATCGCCCGCCTCCTCCTGGGAGAAATCCGCGGGGCCTGGGCCTACGCCCTGCCCCGGGTGCAGGAAATTTCCGTGGAGGATTCCGCCTGGGTCCATTTCCGCCAGGAAGGAGGAAGGTCCACTGCCGCCTTCCTGAGCTGGTCCCTCTCTTCCACCCATCCATGGTTTTGCCAGGTGGAAGCCTCCGAGGGGAGCCTCCTTCTGGGTTGGAACGAGTCGAAATACCACGTAAAGGACGCCCCGGACTGGGTGGTCTTCGGAGAAGGGTTCCAAAGGGACCGGGCCCTGGCTGCCATGGCCGGGGCCTTCGCCCGGGCCGTACGGGAGGAGGAACCCTTCCCCATGACCGAAGAAGACGTCCTGGCCGCGACCCGGGCCTCGGCCGCCGCGGTCCGCTCCCTGGAAACGGGAAAGATGGAGGACCTGCCTTGACCCTGCCCGCTGGCCCGCCGCGGATCCATCCGGCGGCGATCGTCGAAGAGGGCGTCCTCATCGGGGAGGGAACGGCTGTCTGGGACGGGGTGCACATCCGCCGGGGAGCCCGGATCGGGCGATCCTGCATCATCGGGGAGAAGACCTATATCGCCTACGACGTCGTCGTGGGGGACCTGGTAAAAATCAATTCGCACGTATACATCTGCACGGGCGTCGTCATCGAGCGGGGGGTCATGGTCGCGGCGGGGACGATCTTCACCAACGACCGCTTCCCCAGGGCCACGGACCCGGACCTTACCGCCCTCCGTCCCTCCGGGCCCACCGAGGAAACCGAGAACACCCTGGTGAAGGAGGGCGCCACCCTGGGCTCCGGCGCCGTGATCGGGCCGGGGGTGACAATCGGGCGGTGGGCCATGGCCGGCATGGGAGCGGTGGTCACCAAAGACGTGCCCGACTTCGCCCTGGTCCTTGGCAACCCCGCCCAGCGGGCCGGCTGGGTCTGCCGGTGTGGAAAGCGGCTTCCCTCCGGCCCCGAGCCCGTCTGCCCCGCCTGCGGGCGCGCCTACAGGCTCCTGGAGGGGGAAACCCTGGCCGAGGCATGAGGATCTTGCCCCCCCTCTCCTTTCGGCCCACAATCCTCCGGGCCGGCTCGTAACGACCCTTCGAGGAATCCCCCGATTCCGGGCCTTCCGGCCCCTGACAAAGATTTTCTTCCAGGAGGAGACAGAATGCCTGAGCAAGTCAAGGTCCTGATTCTGGGGTCCGGTCCCGCGGGAGAGACGGCGGCCCTCTACACCGCGCGGGCCGAACTGGAACCCGTGGTTCTCACGGGACTCCAAGCGGGAGGGCAGCTCACCATCACCACGGAAGTGGAGAACTTTCCCGGCTTTCCCGAGGGGATCCAGGGCCCGGAACTCATGGAGAGGTTCAACCGCCAGTCCGCCCGTTTCGGCGCGGCCCACAAGGTGGCCGCGGCCAAGAGGGTCGATCTCTCGCAGAGGCCCTTCCCGGTTTGGACATCCGAAAACGAGGAGCCCGACTACCTGGCACAGGCATTGATCATCGCCACGGGGGCCTCGGCGCGGTGGCTCGACCTCCCCTCGGTGGAGAGGTTGCGGAACAAGGGGATCTCGGCTTGCGCCACCTGCGACGGCTTCTTCTTCAAGGAAAAGGACATCTGCGTCGTGGGCGGAGGGGACTCGGCCATGGAGGAGGCGCTCTTCCTCTCCCGCTTCGGGAAAAGGGTCCGCATCATCCACAGGAGGGACCAGCTCCGGGCATCCAAGGCCATGCAGAAGAAAGTTTTCGAAAATCCCAAGATCGAAATCCTTTGGAACACCGTGGTGGAGGAGGCCCTGGGCGAAGACCGCCTCACGGGCCTCAGGCTTCGCAACGTGAAGACCGGGGAGGTCTGGGAAACCGAGACGGACGGCCTCTTCATGGCCCTGGGCCACGTGCCGAACACGGCCTTCCTCGAAGGGCAGATCGAATTGGACGAAAAGGGCTACATCCGGACCGTCCCCGGGACGGCCCGGACATCCGTGGAAGGGGTCTTCGCCTGCGGCGACGTCCGGGACCCGGTCTACAGGCAGGCTGTGACGGCGGCGGGTTCGGGTTGCATGGCGGCCATCGAAGCGGAGAGATTCCTGGGCTGAAAACCCGGGCGGGAGAAAACACATGAATTCCCAAGCGAACAGCCTCGCCGGAGGAGCGGCCCCGAGGGGACTCTTCCGGAGAATCCTGCGCTGGGGCTTTCGGACGGCCCTGGTGGCGGTGATCCTGGTCCTCGTCCTCGTGGGGATCCTTCCCTTCCTGGTCTCGGCCTTCGCCGGGAAGGCCGCCCTGGAAAGCCAGGCTTCCGAACGGCTGGCCGCGCCGTTTTCCGTGGACAGCGTTTCCATGAACTGGACCGGCGGATTCGGAGTGAAGAACCTCCGGATCGACCAGCCCGAGGGATTCGGGGCGGGCCCGGCGGTGGAAATCCGGCAGGCTCTCCTGGACGTGGGCCTGGGCAAGCTGATCTCCGGGATCTTCAAAGTGGGCGTCCAGGTGAAAGGCCTCCGGGTGGCCCTGGTCCGGAACCAGGCGGGCGCCCTGAACCTTCTGCAGTTGCTCAAACCGATTCCGGCGGGGAGAAAGAGTCCGCGGGCCAAGCCCGAAAGGCCCGGAAAGGCTCCCGGGAGCGGGCAATCCGAGGGGGAGGAAAACCCCCTGGCCTCCATCCAGGCCTGGTTCAAGCTGGAAGACGCCGTGGTGGAGGTAAAAGACCTGTCCGGCGGGCTTTCCGGGAAAATCGCCTTGAATCTAACCTTGGGCAACGAAAAACCTGGCGGTCCCTTCGATATCCGGGGAAAAGCCGATCTTTTTACGGCGGAAGGAAACAAGGCGGGGGAAGTGGAGATCCTGGGGAGCATGGACCCGATCCAACGCAAGGGGACCGTCCGGATCCGGGGAGGCAAGATGGCCCTTGAGACCTGGCGGGCCCTCCTCCCGGTGGAGCAGGAAGTCTCGGGGCTCAAGGGCAACATTGGGATGGATGTGGAGATCCGGCTGGAGGAGGACCGGGTCGAGACCAAAGGCAAGATCGAACTCCGGGACCTGGCCGCCAGGCTGGCCGCCCTGGGAGGAGCCCCCTTCCGGCAGAATCTCTGGGTCTTCCACCCGGACTTCTCTGTGGACCTGAAAAAGGGGGAAGTGGACTTCTCCAGGTTCCGAGCCGACGCGGGCCCCTTGAAGATCCAGGGACTGGCCCCGGCCCAGGCGGCCCGGCTCCTGCCCGGAGAGAAGGCCGTGGGGACCCTCCTCACCGTGGACCTGGACAAGCTTCCCAGGATTGCCGGTCTCCTCCCCTCCGGTGCCCGAGTGGCCGGAAAAATCTCCATCCAGGCGGCCCTCCCCGAAGGGGCTCCCTCCAGGACGGCCTTCCGCCTGAAAGGGGAGGGAATCTCTTACACCTCCAAGAAGATCCAGGCCGGGCCCTTCCACCTGGAAGGGGAGGGAAAGGCCGACCCGGCCAAGGGACTGCAGGGAATCCGGCTTCTCTTGACCCTCCAGGGCAAGGGCCTCGCCGCCGGGGAGAACCTGGTCCGGGACGTCCTGGCCAAGCTCTCCCTGGACAAGGGAAACCTCCAGGCCCGGCTGGACAAGGCCGTTGTGAACGGCGGCCCCGCGAAGGCCCTCCTCTCCCTCTCCCTTGGGAAGAAGACCATTCCCGTGAAGGCGGGCGTCCACCTGGACGGGGCCTCGGTGAACGCATCCGTCGCCCCCGTGCTGGCCTACGTCCTCCCCTTCGCGGTGAGCCCCAAGGACGCGCTCCTCTCCGGGAAGGCCAAGATCGATTTCTCCCTTTCCGGGGGAATCCCCCTGTCCCAGGGGCTTTCGATCCGGCGGATCCTGGAAAGCGCAAAGGGGAAAGGAGCCCTGGCGCTCCAGAGTCTCTCCTTTCAGGGATCCCCCGCTCTCCAGCAGGTCCTGGCCGCCTTCCGCGGGAAAAACGGCTATTCCTTCAAGGGACTTTCCACCCATTTCCGCCTGGACGGGGGGCGGATCCTTCAAAAAGAAATCGACATCCCCCATGGGGGTTCCAGGATCCGGGTGAGCGGTTTCACAGATCTCGCCGGGAACATAGACTACTCCTTCGACTTCGGCGACATCCTGAAGAAGAACAAGAAGGGCAAGAAGCTCATGGCCCTGCTCGGGGGGAACACCTTCCCCTTGAGGCTGAAAGGGACCATTTTCTCCCCCAAGCCGGAATTCAAGGCCCTGGACCTCAAGAGCCTCCTCGGGGCCGGGCAGGAAGCCCTCCAAAAGAAGGCCGGGGAGGCCCTGGAAAAAGGCCTGGAGAAAGGCCTGAAGAGCCTCTTCGGAAGACACAAGAAGAAGAAGAAATAGTTGTAAAAGGGGGGCGCGGGTCCCGGGGCCCGCCCCGGCTCAGCGCCCCAGGTCCACCACGGGCAGATAACGCTCCTTGAACTTCTCCGGGGAGAGGTTGGTCAAGGAGGCCATCTTCCCGAGGAATTCCTGGTCTTCCAGGTCGGCCCGCTCCAGGCGGATCATGTATTTCCGGGCCACTTCGTAGGTCTCGGTCCCCGTCTCCACGAGGCGGATCCGGGTCTTTCCCGTCCTGGGGTCCAGAATGTCCTCGAAATAGAGCGGGACGATCCGCCCTCCCTGCAAGGTGACCATGGCGCCCGTCCCTCCCGCCAGGAGGAACTTGACCACGCCGTAGCCCAGGTTCCTGGTGTATTCGCAATCGAAGGGGATGGGTGGGGCGCACCGAAGTTCGTAGCCGATATTGTTGCTGACGACCCGGATCTCCAGCCCCAGGTCCTTGAGAGCCTGGGTGACCTTCTTCTTGAGGGCGCTGGCCAGGTCGATTTCGGAAAGACGGATATTTCCGTGCTCGTCCCGGGCGGCTTCGCGCAGGGCGTGGATCTCCTCGGGCTTGAGGCGCTCCAGGATCCCCTCGGCGATCACCGCCACCCCGTCGTGCCGGTCCATGGCCAACCTCTTCAGGATGGCCCCTTCCAGGACGCGCCCCACAAGATCGATGCCCACCCCCTTCTCCTTGAATTCCTCCGGGATCACGGCCAGGGTCGCCCCCGCGGCAAGGCAGATCCCCAGGGCCAGGTGCCCGGCCTGGCGGCCCATGGAGACCACGAAGACCCACCTGCGCGTCGTCCGGGCGTCCTCCATGAGGTTCTTCACCAGGCTCACCCCCACGTGGCGGGCCGTCTCATACCCGAAGGTGGGGGCGAAACCCGGAAGGGGAAGATCGTTGTCGATGGTCTTGGGCACGTGGGCCACCGAGAGCTGCCCCTCCATCCGCCGGGCCACCTGGACCGCCGAGAAGGCCGTGTCGTCACCGCCGATGGTGACCAGGTAACGGACCTTCCGTTCCTTCAGCACCCGGACCACGTTGGCCATGGACTCCTCGTTCTTGGCCGGGTTGACCCGGGAAGTAAAGAGAATCGAGCCCCCGTTGAAATGGATCCTGGAGACGTCCGGGATGGAAAGTTCCGACATCTTGTCGGCCCTGCCCTCGGCCAGGTAGCGGAAGCCTTCCCGGATCCCAAGGACCTTGAGGCCCCGGTTGATGGCTTCGATGGTGGCCGCCGAGATGACCCCGTTGATCCCCGGGGCCGGCCCCCCTCCCACCAGGATGGCCAGGACCGGACGTTCAGACGGATTTTTTACCATGGGTCTCGCTTTTCTCGTGTTCCAGCCTTCTCCCGCGCTCCCATCCCGGAAAGGTTAGTAAGCCCATCCCACCACCTAGGTTTCAAGAAGAAGTGGACTTTTTTTCTCCTTTCCCCCTTTTCTCTTCTCCATGAGCGACCATCTTCCCCCGGTCTCCCTGGCTCTTCCCACCCTGAACGGGGCCCGATTCCTCCCGGGCCTGCTCCGGGCCCTGCAAGCCCAGACTCTTTCCCTCCATGAGAAAGTGGCCGTCGACTCCGGTTCCACCGACGGAACCAGGGAACTCCTGGAAAATGCGGATTTCCTGGTCCGCTCGATTCCCAAGGAGGATTTCGACCACGGCGCCGCCCGGGACCTTGCCATCTCCCTCACCAGCGGGGAGATCGTGGTTCTCCTGGTCCAGGACGCCCTCCCCGCCGGGCCGGGATTCCTGGAGGCCTTGGTGACCCCTTTCGCCGCCGACTCAAGGATCGCCGGAGTCTATGGAAGGCAAGTTCCCAGGCCGGGGGGGAACCCGGTGCTCCGGGCCCGCCTGGAACGTTGGGCCGCCGGTCGCAGTTCCCCCCGCATCCAGGAAGCGCTTACGGCCCGAGAATTCCAGGACCTCAGCCCCTGGGAACGGCTGGAGAGATGCTCTTTCGACAACGTGGCCTCGGCCCTCCGGAGAAAGGTTTGGGAGAAGCATCCCTTCGGCCGCCGTCCCTTCGGGGAAGACCTGGCCTGGGCCAAACGGGTCCTCCTGGCCGGGTTCAGCCTCTTCTTCCAGCCCGAAGCCAGGGTGGTCCATTCCCACGAAAGAAGCCCCTGGGCGGAGTTCAAGCGTCTCTATTGCGACCACCAGAACCTGAGGGATCTCTTCTCCCTGGTTCTCCTGCCGACCTTCCTGGACGCCTTGAGAGGAGCGGAAGTCCAAAGAAGGGAATACCACCGCCTGCTCGCGGAGCTTCCTCTCACATCACAGGCCCGAGCCAGGTGGGAGAGGTGGGCCCGGTGGTACGCACCGGCCGAGGCCCTTGGGACCTGGCTGGGAGCCCGTTCCCAGGAATGGAAAGAGAAGGGCCGCCCCTGGTTTCGCCTCCTGGACCGGTGGATCCGCCGGGGAATTTGAAGTTTCCCCGGCCCTCCCGGATCCAGGAGGGGGTTTCCCCCATCCCCAGCAGCCCTATAATGATTTTTTCTTTCCTCCGGTGACCCATGATCAAGCGGAAGGATCTAAAAGGATCGACCCCGTCGAGAGTCGCCTCCAGGGAGGCACGGAGGGACCGAGCCATCCTGGCCAAGGGCCCCAAGGGCCAGGGAGACCCCAGGAAAAGCGATGTGCTCTTTTACGGCACGGATCGCTACAGGCTGGTGACTCCTTTCTTCCCAAGGGCTCCCCTGGAAATCCCGCCCAGCGAGGATCCCGACTCGGATTGATCCAGCCGACCAAGTCCGGTCCGAACCCCGGCCTGGGACCGGGGAAGTGGATTGTTCGATTCTCATCTTTCCCCCCTCCTCTCTCACTTCGGGTTTTCCCTCCCCCCGAAACCGTCCCCAAAAGTTTCAACCGCCGCCGCCCATCTTCCGAAATATGGAGTTGACCCGAACAAGGGGACCAGAAAGCCGATGGGAATCTCCAACCAAAGAAAGCACTTGCGCTTCCCCGAGCTAAGGTATGCAGCCTTGAAGGTTCTCCACAACGGCAGTGTGGTGAACGACCAGGGCTTCTGCCTCATGCTGGACCTGGGCCAGGGCGGCTGCAAGATCCGCTCTCCCTACAAGGTGGGAAAGGGGACCACGGTCATCCTGGACGTAGGTTTCGAGGAAGAGATCATGACCTTCCAGGGCAAAGTCCGTCATTCCATGCCTTCCGGGCAGGGAGGATGGGACCTGGGCATCGAGTTCGTCGACCTCACTCCCGAGACCAGGGGCTTCCTGGACCGGATCCTTAACAGCTCACCCGCCCCCCTCAGGGATTGACCTGCATGAGCCCCGCCATGTCGGCCGGCAAGGGCGCGACGATCTCCATCTCCTTCCCCTCCACGGGGTGATGGAAACGGAGTTTCCACGCGTGCAGGGCGTGGCGGGGGAGAATCAGCCGTTCCTTCTCCTCAGGTGTGAGCCGGCCTTCCAGGGCCCGGAGGAAGAGCCTTTCCTCGGGACCGTAGATCTTGTCCCCCACGACGGGGTGGCCGACGGCCGCCAGGTGGACCCGGATCTGGTGCTGGCGGCCCGTGGCGGGGCGCACCTCCAGGAGGGAAAATCTCTCCCCCCGCTCCAATACTTTGAAGCGGGTGAGTGCCGGCCTGCCCCTCCCGTCCCTGCGGGCTTCCATCTTGAGGCGGATGGGAGACTTGGGGTCCGGCGCCAAGGGGAGATCGATGATCCCTTCCGTCCTGTCGGGGGCGCCCTCCACCACGGCCAGGTAGGTCTTGACCACTTTTCTTTCTTCGAACTGCCGGCCCAAAAGCCCCCGGGTCCTCTCGTCCTTGGAGACCAGGAGAACTCCTGAAGTTTCCTTGTCCAGCCTGTGGCAAAGCCTGGGCAGGGGCCCCTCCTCCTCGGACCGGGCGGGATAACGGGCGTGGAGGATCCCGATCAGGGTTCCCTCCACCCGTTTCCCGGAAGGGTGAACCGCCAGGCCCGCGGGCTTGTCCACAGCCAGGAGGTAGGGGTCCTCGTAGAGGATGGGCACCTGGGGAAGGGGTTCGGAAGGAATCTCCTCCGCGGGCCTCGGGGGGAGAAGGATGGTCACCACCTCCCCAGGACGGACCTTGAGGCTCGGGCGCGCCTTCCGGCCCTCCCCCACCAGGACCGCCCCCTTTTCGATGAGCCTCCGGATGGAGGTGCGGGAACGCCAGAAGAGGACGTCCCTCAAGAAATGGTCCAGGCGCATGCCCCCCTGGTCGGGCCCCACGGGGACCCTGAGACGGTCGGGCCGGCGGGAGAGATCCCGCGGCGGGTCACCAGGGACACGGGGCAACATGGCTTTTCCAACTCGGGGTTCCCCGGAAGGGAAGCCCAAGATTTCGCCCGGACTCCGGCGGACCGGAAGGGGAGGCGGGGGAAGACAGATTCAGTAACGGCGAAGCCGGGCCCTCGCCTTGGAGCGCTCCTGGGCTTTCATGGCCTTGCGCATGCTCCTCAGGATGTTGCGCTGCCTCTCCCTTTCTTCCCGGCGCCTTCTCTCGCTGGGCTTTTCGTAGTAGGAGGCCCGCTTCGCCAGGCGGAAGATCCCGGCATAGTTGCACTGCCTCTTGAACCGCTTGAGAGCGGACTCCAGGGATTCCCCAGGTCTTAGCTGCACTCGAATCATGTGGTGAGGGTCACTCCTCTCGGTCCGGAATTTTCGTTACAGTGACGCATCGGCCCTCGGCCTCGCCGGAAAAAGGGCGGGTATCATAGGCACTCATCGCGAAAAGCTCAACCACCCTTGAATCGAAGCGCCCAAAAAGGGGAGAACCTGGAGGAAATCCAGGGAAGCGTGGAGTCCCTGGTCTTTTCCGGGGAGGAGGGGTTCACCTGGCGGGTGGTCCGGCTCAAGCCCATGGCCGGCGGGAGGCCCGTGACCGTCGTGGGCGTCCTTCCCCCCCTGGAGGAAGGCATGGAACTCCGGGTCAAGGGAACCTGGGTGGTCCATCCCCGCCACGGCCGCCAGTTCAAGGCCCGGGAAGCCCAGGTCCTGCCCCCTTCCAGCAAGGCGGGCCTGGTCCGCTACCTAGCCTCCGGCGCCGTCCAAGGGGTGGGGCCCAAGCTGGCCGAGAGAATCGTGGAAGCCCTGGGAGAAAAGGCTCTCCAGATCATCGAGGAAGACCCCAAGGCCCTTCTCCGGGTCCCGGGGATCGGAAAATCCAAGGCCGCCTCGGTGGCCTCGGCCCTCCAGGCCCACCGGGAAAGCCGGGAGGCCCTGATCTTTCTCCGCGGGCTGGGCCTGGGCGAGGCCCTTTCCCGGAAAGTCTACGAGGCCTACGGCCCCAACACGGTGGCCGCCATCCAGGACAACCCCTTCCGCCTCGTCCGGGACGTCTTCGGCCTGGGGTTCGCCACGGCCGACCGGATGGCCCGCTCCATGGGCATCCCCCCCGAAAGCCCCCACAGGATCCAGGCGGGGCTCCTCCATACTTTGAGATCCGCCGCCGACGAAGGGCACTCCTTCCTGCCGAGAAGCCTCCTGGTGGAAAAAGCCGCCGCCCTCCTGGGACTCCAGGGAAACCTGGTGGAAGGCTCCCTGGAGAGCCTGGCCGCCGCCGGGGAGGTCCAGCTCCTCCAGGGCCCTTGCCCCGGGGAACTGGGCCCTGCGGTCTACCCCTCCCTCCTGGCCCGGTCCGAGGCCGCCCTGGCGGGAGCCGTCCGCCGCCTCCAGACCAGGAGGCCCCGGACCCGCTTCCCCGGCGAGGCCCGCCTCGCCCTCGAGGAGGAGGCCCGGGCCAGCGGGCTTCTGCTGGAGGATGAACAGCGGCGTTGCCTCCAATACGCCTTGGAGGAACCAGTCTCCATCCTCACGGGCGGCCCCGGCGTGGGCAAGACCACATTGGTGCTTGTCCTTGTCCGGGCCCTGGAGAGGGCCGGCGAAAAGGTGAGGCTCTGCGCCCCCACGGGAAGAGCCGCCCGGAGGCTCGCGGAAGTCACGGGAAGGCCCGCCTCCACGATCCACAAGCTCCTGGGATACAACCCGCACAAGCGCAATTTCGAGCATCACCGGGGCAACCCCATCGAGGCGGACCTCCTGGTTGTGGACGAGGTGTCCATGCTGGACATCCAGCTCGCCTCCCAGCTCTTCCAGGCCTTGGGTCCGGACACCCGGGTCCTGCTCGTGGGAGACTCCGACCAGCTCCCGAGCGTGGGTCCCGGGAACGTGCTGGGCGACCTGGTCTCCTGCGGGAAGATCCCCGTGACCCGCTTGACCCGGATCTTCCGCCAGGGAGAGAGATCGCGGATCGTGGAGAACGCCCACCGCATTCTTAGAGGGGAATTCCCCGAAGCCGGAAACGACCCCAAGGGGGACTTCTTCTTCATCCGGGAGGAAGCCCCCTCCCGGACCCTCGAGACCATCCTCAAGGTGGTGACCGAGAGGATCCCCGCCGCCTTCGGCCTGGACCCGGTGGAGGACATCCAGGTCCTGGCCCCCATGTACCGCGGGGAGGCCGGGGCGGATCGGCTCAACCAGGAACTCCAGGCCCGCCTCGTCCCGCCGGGCCCCGAGCTGAAACGAGGGGCCTTCACCTTCCGCAAAGGGGACAAGGTCCTGCAAGTGCGCAACGACTACGACCGGGAACTCTTCAACGGCGACGTGGGACGGGTGCTCCAGGTCAACCCCGGGGAAAAATCCATGTTGATCCGGTTCGACGACAGGCAGGTTCCCTGTTCCAAGAACGATCTGGAGCAGGTCATCCCCGCCTTCGCCGTGAGCGTGCACCGCTCCCAGGGCTCCGAGTTTCCCGCCGTGGTGGTCCCTCTCACGACCCAGCACTACATGATGCTCCGCCGCAACCTCCTCTATACCGCCGTAACCCGGGCGCGCCGGCTCGTGGTCCTGGTGGGTTCCAGGAAGGCCCTGGAACTCGCCCTGAAAAGGACCGAGGCGGGAGAACGCTGGTCGGGCCTGGCCTGGAGGCTGGGAGACGGTGGAGGGAAAGGGGGTTGACTTGCGCCGGACTCGACGTAAGATGATCTCGTCGTAAGTTGAATCCCCCGTAAAAAAGGACTTCTTCCATGAGAGCCAACCCGGGCGGCGAGATCCCTCCGGAAGAGGTGGTGGGCCGGGACGACCTGATCCGCCGGATCTGGCGGATCCTGGAGCGGCAGAGCCTGGTTCTCCAGGCCGAGCGGCGCATGGGAAAAAGCTGTGTCATCAAGAAGATGACCGCCCGCCCCCGGCCGGGCTTCCTGGCTCTCTACAGGGACCTGGAGGGGGTGAAAGCCCCTCTCGAGTTCGTGGAGACCGTCTTCCGGGACGTGGAACGCCACCTGAGCCGGCTCGGGAAAATCGCCGGCAAGGCCCGGAACCTCGCCCATAAGCTCAGGGGGGTCCAGCTCGGAAAGGTCAAGTTCCCCCGGGAACTGGCCCCCAACTGGAAACTCCTCCTGGAGGCCACCCTGAGAGACCTGGTGACCCAGCAGGAAGACAGGCTGGTCCTCTTCTGGGACGAGATCCCCTACATGCTCCAGAACATCCAGGCCCGGGAAGGGGAGTCCCAGGCGGTGGATCTCCTGGACAACCTTCGGGCCCTCCGCCAGACCCTTCCGGAGATCCGCATGGTCTTCACCGGCTCCATCGGGCTCCACCACGTGCTCTCCTCCCTCCGGGGGGACCTGAGCCACGCTCCGACCAACGATATGTATGTCCTGGAGGTCCCCCCCCTGGAAGAGGCCGACGCCGCCGGCCTGGCCCTGGCCCTCCTGGAAGGTGAAGGAATCCGGTGCTCCGATCCACGGGGAACGGCCCTGGCCGTGGCCCGGGGGGTGGACGGAGTCCCCTTCTACATCCACCACCTGGTGGACCGCCTGGCCGCCCTCTCGGGCCCCGTGGGCCCGGCGGACGTGGAAGCCCTCATCGAAGAAAACCTGACCCATCCCACCGATCCCTGGCACATGGGCCACTACAGGGAGAGGCTGCGCGTCTATTACGGTGATCGGGAACCATTGGCCCTGGAAATCCTGGACACCCTGGCCGCCCGCCCCGGCGGGGTCTCCTTCGACGAGCTTACGGCCCTTCTCCAGGCGACTCCCGCCCATCCCGGCCCAGAAGAGGTCCGGACCATGCTCGCCGACCTCGCCAGGGACCATTACGTGACGGGGAAAAGAGGCATCTACACATTCCTCTTCCCCATGATCCGGCGCTGGTGGCGCCTGGCGAGGGATCTCTAGCATGGAAAACACGGAACTTCCCCTCACCCGGCCTACATATACGCCCCCCCGGCTCCTCTCGGACCTCCTGGTCCGGAACCGGAAGACCCTGGAGAGGATCGTGACCCTTGGAAGGG
>Ga0256831_1000554_pt1 | contig 19376 bp, 35 predicted proteins | sample 132544metaG_FD_189087 | JGI IMG/M metagenome (GOLD analysis project Ga0256831, IMG submission 189087) | Hydrothermal vent microbial communities from Lau Basin, Pacific Ocean - 132-544 | ecosystem: Environmental > Aquatic > Marine > Hydrothermal vents | place: Pacific Ocean: Lau Basin | collected... | reverse complement strand
CTTTAATGAAGTTTACGAGCCTTTCGTCAATCTCAAGGATCGTTACCTTAGCAGGAAGCCCAGTTAAAGCAAGGGCAATACTCATAAGGTCGTCGTCTCCGAGAACCACAACCTTTTTACCTCTCAGATCTCCCCTGTCGTCGGCAAGGGCTACCCTTGCAAAGGTGTTCTCGGGGGTAACGTAACCCTGGTCGTACTGGTGAATGGCAGGAGGTCTGTTTTCCTGAATCTTTAAGAACTTCTCAAAGGCAGGCTTTAAAGAGTCGTCAATGATTACTCCCCTTCCCTTACAGGTTGGGCACCTGTGTGAAACGAAGGGCTCAATTCCCAGCCTTTTAGCAAGCTCAGCTCCGGCCTCTGTAAGGAGTATCTGGGTTCCCTCAAAAGCCACAAGGTCGTGCTTGTTAAGGAGCTTCAAAATTTCAGCAACGAGGGGAAGTGGCTCGTCTGAGAGGTCAACAATTTTCCAGAAGCTCGGAGAGGACATTACTGCTGCAATAACCTTTTCAACGCTTCTGGGGTAGGCGGGAACCTGTGTGTTGGCCTCAGCCTCCCTTGCAATCTGCTCAAGTATTTCCATTTCTACTCCTCCCTGTATACGAAGTTTGGTATTGCAAAGGCTCCGTAGTGAACTTCCGGGTTGTAGTACTTAAGCTCTCCGTTTTTCTCAACAAACTCTCTGTAGAGCTTTCCCAGGGCTGAAGGGGGAGCTCCCAGCGGGTCCAACCTGTTTGAAGCGATTGTAAAACTCCACATTCCGGAAGGGTAGGTGGGAATAAAGGCAAGGTAAGGGCGGACGACTTTAAAGACTTTAGAGAGCTCCTCAACAACCTTTTTATGAACTCTCCTCTGTGCAAAGGGAGATTCAGACTGCGTTACAAAAATTCCGTCTGGCTTCAATGCCTTTGCTGCATCTCTGTAAAAACTCTCCTCGTAGAGAACTTTTGAGGGGCCTATAGGGTCTGAACAGTCAACGATTATCAGGTCGTAAACTCCCTCTTTATCCCTTACAAACTCCCTTCCGTCTCCAAATACAAGGTTAACCCTTTCGTCTTTAAGCCCGCAGGAGATTGAAGGCAGGTACTCTTTAGCAAACTCAACAACGTCTCTGTCTATCTCAACCATGTCTACCTGTTTGGGGTCGTGTTTCAGAACCTCCCTAACGGTTCCTCCGTCTCCGCCTCCTATAACGAGTACCCTCTCTATCTGGCGGGTAAAGGTAAAGGCGGCAGGGTGAACTATCATCTCGTGGTAGATGAATTCGTCCCTTTCGGTGGTCTGAATAGCTCCGTCTAAAACCAGCATCTTCCCCCAGTCTTCTGTCTCAAGGAGGAGGAGCTCCTGGTAAGGCGTCCTCTTCCTGAGGGCAGACTTCACCTTAACGGTTAGGCCTGTTCCGGAGAGCTCCATCCCCTCTCCAGAGTAGTACTCGGTAAACCAGAGCATTCCTACCCCCAGAACTTTATTAAGAGCTCCCTTACAATCTTTGCCGCCAGCATCTGGGTAATGCCGCTGGGGTCGTAAGGGGGAGAGACCTCTACAACGTCAAAGCCCACTACGTTGACGGCTGGTAATTTATAGATAAGGTCAAAGAATTCAACCGGAGAGGCACCGGGAGGTTCAGGAGTTCCCGTTCCCGGAGCGTAAGAGGGGTCAAAGAAGTCTATGTCAACGGAGAAGTAGAGGGGAGTACCCAGACGGGGGAGGAGAAAGAGGAGCTCAGAGAGAGAGTCAACAACGGTGATGTTTGGGTTCTGGCGGCGGAGCTCCGCCTCCTCTTTCGTTGCACTCCTTATACCCACCTGAACAACCGGAACTCCCAGGTCAAGAACCCTTTTCATAACGCAGGCGTGGGAGTAGGGAGTGCCAGAGTAGCTGTCCCTCAGGTCTGCATGGGCGTCAAAGTGGATAACTGTTAAACCGGTATACCTTTCAAAGAGTGCTTTTACAACCGGGTAAGTTACAGAGTGCTCTCCTCCAAGGAGAACGGGAACCTCAACCCCCTTCACAAAAGAGTAGACAGAATTAACCATACCCTCAGGATCTGCCGGAACCTCAAGGTTTCCAGCGTCGCGGAAATCAACCTCTTCAAGAGACTTCCCTAAAGCAAGGCTGTACTCCTCTAAATTTTCAGAGAAAAACCTGATACCGTCGGGGCCAAAACGGGCTCCTGGCCTGAAACAGGTTGTTGAGTCGTAAGGAACTCCGAAAATCGTAACCTTCCCCTCACCGCCTGCCGAAAGAAACTTCATTGTCTCCCCCAATCCTGTTAGAATTTACACCGTTAGAGAGGTGTAGAATGGATTTTAAGCTAAGGGGAACAAACGTAATAGCAATAGAGCTCCTTACAGACAGTTCAAACTTTGACCTAAACGAGATTAAGAGGTTTATAGCCGAAAAACGGCAACTTCTGAAGGGTTCCCGTTTCATCCTATCCGTTGAAGACAAAACTCTAACTTTAGACGAGGTAAAAGAACTCCTCAATTTCTTTCAATCGGTTAACGAACTAACCTTCTGCGGCTTTAAAACCAACGTTAAGGAGAACAGGGAGCTCTGCATAAGCCTTGGAATTCCGTGTGACCTGTCAACCATGGAGATTGAAAAAATAAAAGAGAGAGCCGACAACGAAGAAGTAAAATTCTTTAAGAAAACCCTCAGATCAGGAGATAAAATAACGTCGACAGGAGACATAGTAATCATGGGGGACGTCAACCCGGGAGCTGAAGTTGAAGCGGGGGGAAACGTCTACGTTATGGGAAACCTTATGGGGTTTGTAAGGGCTGGAATAGGTAAAAGCGAAGGTGAAGTAAGAGCACTATACTTTCAAGCTCCGATACTGGAAATCTGCGGCAAACAGGTTCCTTTTGAGAGAAAAGAATCTTATGTTAATTTTAGGATTAAAATGAAAGATGGGAAAATAAAAGTAGAACACAAAACGGGGAGAAATTAATGGCGGATAAAGTAATCTGTATCACTTCTGGAAAGGGAGGAGTCGGAAAAAGTACGGTAACGGCAAACGTAGCCACAGCTTTAGCAATGAAAGGCTACAAAGTTGTGGCAATAGACGCCGACATAGGATTGAGAAACCTCGATTTGGTTCTGGGCCTTGAAAACAGAATCGTTTACGACATCGTCCACGTAGTAGAAGGAGTTGTTCCTCCGGAAAAGGCACTGGTAAAAGACAAAAGGACGAAAAACCTCTACCTTCTTCCTGCAGCTCAAACGAAGGACAAGAGTGCAGTAAAGCCTGAAGATCTCGTAAAAATCGTTGAAGAGCTCAGAGATAAGTTTGACTTCATCTTTATCGATTCACCTGCAGGAATTGAAGAGGGGTTCAGAACAGCCGTTACCCCTGCAGACACGATAATAGTCGTTGCGAACCCAGAAATGGCGTCAATCAGAGATGCCGACAGGGTTGTAGGTCTCTGTGAAGCTATGCAGAAACCTGAACCCAAGCTCGTAATAAACAGGCTGGATCCCAAAAAGGTAGCAAGGGGAGACATGTTAGACGTAGAAGACGTCCTACAAGTTCTTAACCTAGACCTTTTAGGCGTCGTTCCTGAAGACAAAAACATGGTTTCGTACATAAACAGAGGAGAACCGGCCGTCCTCTTTGAAGAGTCAATAGCCGGAAGAGAGCTCAGGAACATTGCAGAAAGGCTTTTAGGAAAGAACGTTCCCATTCCCAGGTGGACCTACTCTGAAAGCTTCCTAGACAAACTGAAAAAACTCTTCGGGAGTGAATGATGGGTTTTATGGATAAACTGAAAGGCGCTTTCGGCAAGCCTCCCGCCAAAGAGGTAGCTAAAAAGAGGCTCCAGCTGATACTGAAGTACGACAGAGCAGGTCTTCCGCCAAACGCCGTAGAGGCAGTAAAAGAGGCTATACTTAAAGCCCTTGAGGAGTTCCCGTTTATTGATACAAGTGGGGTAAACATCCACATAACGGAGAGCGAGAACACCAAAGGTAAGATAGAGATTGAAGTTCCTGTAAAAAACGGATAAACAGCTTTCCTTCCAAATAAAAAAGCCCCCAAACGGGGGCTTTTCAATTTTTACCTAAGTACAATTACTCCTCTTTAGATTCTTCCTGCTTCTCCTCTTCCGTCTCTACCAGCATAACAATTGCAGTTGGGGCAGCATCTCCCTTTCTAAAATCGTAGTGGAGAAGCCTCGTATAACCACTGTTTCTGTCTTTGTACTTTGGAGCTATTTCGTTTACTACCTTATAAGCAACGTCCTTTCTGGTTACAACTGCAAGAACTTCTCTAATGGCCTTTACTTTATCTTCCTGCTTGGCTTTCGTTATCAGCTTATCGGCCATGCGACGGAGCTCCTTAGCCCTCGCAACTGTCGTAACAACTTTGCCGTGCTCCATAAGATCTGTCACAAGGTTCCTGAGCATCAACATCCTGTGCTCAGTAGGTCTTCCAAGTTTCTTTCCCTTTACTCTATGTCTCATTCTTCCTTACCTCCAAGCTCAAGTCCAAGAGAGGATAAGAACTCTTCTATATCTGCAAGGGACTTCTTTCCAAGCCCTTTAAGACCCTCAAGCTCTTTCTTTGAAAGTTTAACCAGATCTCCTACCGTCTCTATTCCGTGTTCCTTAAGAACCTTAAGAGCCCTTCCCGTTAAACCGGCTTCCTCCAGAGTTTGAGAAAGAACTTCAGAAGACTCAGTTTTCTCCTGAACTTCCTCAGTGGCAAATAGTGCCTCAACAAGTTTGTCTCTAATGAGGGAAAAGTGATCTATAAGAATGTTGGAAGCCCTTACGAGAGCATCTTTAGGGGAGATACTACCGTCTGTCCAAATCTCAAAGGTAAGTTTGTTGTAGTCTGTCCTTCTCCCTACCCTCGTATCTTCAACTTTAAAAGTAACCTTCTTTATTGGAGAAAAGTCTGCATCTAAAGGTATCCATCCGAGAGTAGTTATTTCAAATATCTCTTGAATGTCCTCTGAGAGGACAAACCCTTTGCCTTTATCAATTCTCAAGTGCATCTCTATTTCGGAATTTTCATTGTCAAGAGTGGCTATCTCCTGGTCGGGTGTGAGGAGCTCCACCTGAGAAGGAAGCGTAAAATCCTTAGCGTAAACCTTCCCCGGACCTTTCTTCTTCAGCTCTATAAATACAGGCCCGTCTCCGTGGAGAACAAACCTAAGCTTTTTCAGGTTTAGAATGATCTCCGTAACGTCCTCAACAACACCAGGAAGAGTTGTAAACTCGTGGTAAGCCCCCTCAAACTTTACGGCCGTTGGAGCAGCTCCTTCAATTGAAGAAAGGAGAACCCTTCTTAAAGCGTTTCCTATAGTGATACCGTATCCCTTCTCAAGAGGCTCCACAACAAAACGGCCGTAAGTGTTTGTGTGCTCCTCCCACTTAAACTTATCGGGAGTTATAAACTCAACCATTATTTTCCTCCGCAAAGCGTTAGCTATTACTTAGAGTAGAGCTCAACAATCAGGTGCTCCTCAATTGGAATCTCTATCTCTTCACGTGTTGGCTCAGCCTTTACAACTCCCTTAAAGTTCTCAGCGTCAAGCTCAAGCCAGGAAGGAATTCCCCTTCTCTGGGCAAGTTCCATTCCTTCCTTAATCTGAGGAATATCTCTGCTCTTTTCTTTAACCTCAATAACGTCTCCAGGCTTAACAAGGTACGAAGGTCTGTCAACCTTCTTTCCGTTTACAAGAATGTGGCCGTGAACAACAAGCTGTCTTGCATGTCTGTGGGATTTACCGAAACCTAGCCTGTAAACAACGTTGTCAAGCCTGCTCTCAAGAAGCTTAAGAAGGTTCTCACCGGTCTGTCCTCTCATACGCTCGGCCATTTCGTAGAAGCGCCTGAACTGGCGTTCCCTTACACCGTAGTAGTACTTAACCTTCTGCTTCTCCATAAGCTGACGGCCGTAGTAGGAGATCTTCCTGCGGGAACGGCCGTGCTGACCCGGTGCGTAAGGTCTTCTATCAAGAACTGACTTCCCCTTCTGGGTCTTCTCCTCTCCAACGTATATGTTAACGCCGAGCCTTCTAGCAATACGCCACTTTGGTCCTGTATACCTACCCATCTACTACCTCCGTTAAACCCTTCTTCTCTTTGGTGGTCTGCAGCCGTCGTGGGGAATAGGAGTAACATCACGAATAACTTTAACGTTAAGACCGGCAGCTGCTATAGCTTTAATAGCAGTCTCCCTTCCGCCACCGTTTCCTTTAATTCTTATCTCAACGTCTTTAACGCCAAACTCTTTCATAGCCCTCTGGGCTGCTTTAGTAGCTGCAAGCTGTGCCGCGTAAGGAGTGCTCTTCCTCGTTCCTTTAAAACCAACGGTTCCACCGCTTTCCCAACAGAGAGTGTTACCCTCTTTGTCTGTAAAGGTTACTATGGTGTTGTTAAAAGAAGTTTGGATGTGAGCTATAGCAAAACCAACTGTTCTCTTCTGTTTTTTCTTACCGCCTTTTTTGGCCATCAAAAACCTCCTTCAATTACTTCTTAGTTGCCTTCTTCTTACCGGCAACGGTCTTCCTAGGACCTTTACGAGTCCTAGCGTTAGTTCTCGTTCTCTGACCGCGAACGGGAAGGCCGAGCCTGTGACGAACGCCTCTGTAACATCCAATCTCAATGAGGCGTTTAATGTTCATTGCTATTTCTTTCCTGAGGTCACCTTCAACCTTGTACTCGTTCTCAATGATCTTCCTTATCTTTGCAATTTCCTCTTCTGTAAGGTCTTTCACCCTCTTTTCAGGATCAACTCCTGCCTTTTCGCAGATCTTGAACCCACTCTTAATTCCTATACCGTAGATATAGGCAAGAGAGTAGGGCACTTTTTTGTTGTCCGGAATGTCAACTCCAGCTATCCTTGCCACAGCTTTCCTCCTTACTTACCTTGTCTCTGTTTGTGCTTGGGGTTTTCACAGATAACTCTTACTACCCCTTTGCGTCTGATGATCTTACACTTGGGGCAAATCTTCTTGACAGACGGTCTTACCTTCATCTCAAACCTCTCCTTTTGTGTTTCGTGCCATTAGCCGCGGTATGAGAAGGGACGGTTTATCCTTTTCTGTAGATAATTCTTCCCCTAGTAAGGTCGTAGGGGCTAAGCTCAACGACCACACGGTCGCCTGGCAGAATCCTGATGAAGTGAACCCTCATCTTTCCTGAAGCGTGGGCAAGAACCTGATGCCCGTTATCAAGCTCAACCTTAAAATAGGCGTTAGGTAAAGCCTCAACTACTTTACCTTCCACCTGAATTCCCTTCTCTTTAGCCATTACCTCTCCCGGTTAAAATTCGTTATTGCTAAATTGCGGACATAATTATAGTCCCGTTCTCAGTTAGGGCAATATCGTGCTCAAAGTGGGCAGAAAGTTTACCGTCTTTCGTTACAACTGTCCACCTATCTCTCTTCACCTTCACTCTGCCGGTCCCCTCGTTTACCATAGGCTCAATGGCAAAGGTCATTCCCGGCTCAAGGGTTATGTCGGGGTAGCCTTTGTAAACGTAGTTGGTTATCTGTGGTTCCTCGTGAAGAGATCGGCCGATTCCGTGACCAGCGTAACCTCTGGTTACGTTAAACCCGTGGGACTCTACGTACTTCTGGATGGCACGGGAAATGTCTATGAGTTTACCTCCCACCTTCGCGGCTTCAATGCCTTTGTAGAGTGCCTCTCTGGTAACGTCTATAAGTTTTTGAGCTTTTTCGCTTATCTTTCCAACTGGTACCGTAACGGCAACGTCTCCTATCCAGCCGTCTACTACAGCGCCGAAGTCAAGGGAAACGATGTCTCCCTCTTTAAAAACTTTTCTCTTGGTGGGAAGGCCGTGTACAACTTCCTCGTTAACCGAAACGCAGATAGCACCGGGAAACCCCCCATAACCTAAGAACGCCGGCTTTACTCCGTACTCTTTACAGTAACTCCTTGCCAGCTTGTCAATGTCAAGGGCGGTAATTCCCGGAGCAACCTGCTCCGCAACTTTAAGGAGTATCTCCATCGTTGTTGCAGCAGCAGTCCGCAGTTTAGCTATCTCTTCAGGAGACTTGAGGATTATACCGTGCTTGGTCTTTTTCAAGGCTTAACCTTCCAGTCCGAGGAATTCCTCAATTTTCTTTGTTATTTCGTCTATATCTCCAACTCCGTAAACTTCAGCAAGAATGCACTTTTCTGAGTAGTAGTCTATGAGAGGAGCCGTCTGCTCTCTGTAAACCTTTAAACGGTTTCTTATAACTTCCTCTGTATCGTCTGCCCTACCCCTTGCAAGAAGTCGCTTTACTATCTCTTCGTCGTCAACGTTGAGGTAGATAACCCTGTCAAGGGGCATGGAGAGCTCCTCAAGCATCCTATCTAGGGCCTCTGCCTGAGCAAGTGTCCTGGGAAAGCCGTCAAGGATGAATCCCCTCTCTTTCACGTCTGGCTGAGAGAGCCTCTCCTTTATGATTCCTATGATAATGTCGTCTGGAACGAGCTCTCCCTTATCCATGTAAGACTTTGCTATCTTCCCGAGCTCCGTTCCCTCTTTAACGGCCTCTCTTAGTATGTCTCCCGTTGATATGTGAGGAACGTTGTACTTCTTAGCTATCCTTTCAGCTTGAGTTCCCTTACCTGCACCTGGGGGACCGAGAAAAACGACCCTTATCATTTTGAACCTCCAGTTCCTAAGCTGAACCTCCTCTGTCTTTTACGGAAGAAGCTCTCGTAGGAGAGTGTAAGAGCAAAGGCTTCCATCCTACGGAGGGTGTCTAAAGCAACGCCAACAACGATGAGAATGGCAGTTCCTCCAAAGTAGAAGGGAAGGTGCATTTTCTGAACGATTATCAGCGGGATTATGGCAACTAAAGTGAGGAAGACTGCGCCTGCAAACGTCAACCTTGAGACTATTCTGTCAAGGTACTTCGCCGTATCTGTTCCAGCTCTTACCCCCGGTATGAACCCTCCGGCCTTGTTGAGGTTTTCTGCTATCTCCTCAGGGTTGAATATTATCGCCGTGTAGAAGTAGGTGAAGAAGAAGATGAGAGCTCCGTAAACTACCATGTAGAGGGTAGTACCGGGCATCAAGGCTTCGTATATTGCCTGGGCGATTGGGTGGTGTATGAAACGGACAACTGTTGCAGGGAACATGAGAACGGACGCTGCAAAGATGATCGGCATAACACCTGCCGGGTTGAGCTTTATGGGAAGGTAGCTTGTGTATTTACCAACTGCCTGTCTTCCAACTGCCCTTCTTGCGTACTGAAGAGGAACTCTCCTTTCGGCCTCCTGGATATAGACGATAGCCGCAATCATTCCAACTATTATGGCTACTACACCTATAGCCTTAAAGAGGGACATATCCCCGTTTTTAAGCATTGTAATCATAGTAATAACTGCGTTTGGAATAGAGGCAACGATACCTGCAAAGATCAAAAGGGAGATACCGTTTCCTATACCTTTCTCAGTTATTTTCTCACCTAGCCACATGAGAAAGGTTGAACCAGCCGTAAGAGTGGTTACTGTAACAAAGAGAAAAGTAAAGCCCGGATTTGGAACTACAGGTACTCCCGAGGGACTGGTTAGACTCTGAAGACCAATGGCAATTCCTAGAGCCTGAATGAAGGCTAGTATTACTGCTCCGTACCTTGTGTACTGGGCGATCTTCTTCCTTCCGTACTCTCCTTCCTCTTTTGCAAGCTTTTCTATAGACGGAATGGCAACGGTGAGAAGCTGCATAATAATGGCAGAGCTGATGTATGGCATTACGCCGAGGGCAAACACTGTAAGCTTTCTGAGGGCACCACCAGAGAATACGTCCATCATTCCAAAAACGGTTCCCTGTGCCCTCTGAAAGAACTCCACTAGTGCCTGAACGTTTATGCCAGGAACGGGAATGTGGGCCCCCAGCCGGAAGACGGCTAGGATGGCCAGGGTAAAGAGGAATCTTTTACGGAGCTCCGGAACCTCCGTAATATTAGCAACTATCTTTGCTAAGTTCATTTAATTCTCCTTAAGCTATCTCCTCCCAGGAACCGCCAGCAGCCTCAATCTTCTCTTTTGCAGAGGCAGAGAACTTGTGGGCCTTAACAACAAACTTCTTTGTTAGCTCTCCGTCTCCAAGGATCTTAATAGGAAGCTTCCTCTTAACGAGGCCAGTTTCTCTGAGGAGCTCCGGCGTAATCTCAGTCCCCTCCTCAAAGGCCTCGTTGAGATCTCCAACGTTGATTACGGCGTACTCTTTCTTAAACGGAGCGTTTGAGAATCCTCTCTTTGGAAATCTCATATAGAGAGGAGTCTGTCCACCTTCAAATCCGGGCCTCGTTCCACCCTTCCATCCGGAACGGGCGGTTTGACCTTTCTGGCCTCTACCGGAAGTTTTTCCGTGTCCGGAGCCGTGTCCTCTACCTACACGCTTCTTCTCTCTAACAGCTCCAGAGTTTGGCTTTAAGTTATGTAGCTCAAGTCCCATTTTACTCCTCCACAGGTTCTACTTTTACGAGTTCTTTAACCTTCTCAATCATTCCCTCAATTGCAGGGTTGAGCTCTTTAACGGTTGTGGCACCCCTTTTGTGGAGGCCAAGGGCTGCTAAAGTAGCCTTCTTCCTCTTGCTCTTGCCAGCAAGTCCCCTTACGAGGGTTATCTTAACCTTTGCCATAGTTACCTCCTGATGATCTCACCCTCTTTTGTGATTCTCCTGCCTGGAAGCTTCCAGCGTTTGCGGAGCTCCTCAACAGGAACACCGCGAAGCTTAGCAAACTCCTCGGGAGTTTTAAGCTGCTCAAGGCCTTTAAGAACAGCCCTTACAACTGTGTGAGGGTTTGTAGAACCGATAACCTTTGTGAGAATGTCTGTAACACCTGCAGACTCAAGAACCGCACGAACAGGAGCAGAAGCAATAACTCCGGTACCAGGAGCAGCAGGCCTCATTATGACTTTTGAACCTCCAAACTTAGCCTCAACCTCAAACGGTATAGTTCCGTCAACTATAGGAACCTTAATGAGGTTCTTCTTGGCGTCTTCTGTAGCCTTCCTTATGGCGTCTGGAACCTCAGCTGCTTTTCCCCTTCCAAAGCCTACAACTCCTTTACCGTCTCCAACTACAACGAAGGCAGTAAAGCTGAACTTCCTACCACCTGTAACAACCTTAGCGTTTCTGTTGATATGAACAAGTCTCTCTTTCAGTTCAAGTCCTTCAGGTTTAACTTTTTTAGCCATCAACTACCTCCCTAAAATTCAAGTCCACCTTCTCTGGCTCCTTCTGCCAGAGCTTTTATACGGCCGTGGTAGATGAAACCGCCACGGTCAAAGACAACCTTTTTAATGCCCTTCTCAAGGGCACGCTGGGCAATGAGTTTACCCACTTCCCTTGCCTCTTCGGTCTTTGTAAGCTCAGGGAGCTTGTCTCTGAGCTCTTTGTCAAGAGTTGAGGCAGAGACTAGAGTAACGCCCTTTGTATCGTCTATTATCTGAGCGTAGATATGTTTGAGGCTCTTGTAAACTGAAAGCCTAGGCCTCTCAGGAGTTCCAAAAACTTTCTTCCTGACCCTTCTATGCTTCTTAGCAATCCTTTCACGCCTTGTAAGCTTTGCCATTTTCTCTCCCCTCTAAGGTTACTTCTTAGCAGATTTACCGGCTTTGAGGATGATCTTCTCTCCCCTGTACCTGATACCCTTACCTTTGTAAGGCTCAGGTGGCCTGAAGGAACGGATTTCTGCTGCTACCTGACCAACCTTCTGCTTGTCAATTCCGCGAACGTAGATGTTGTTTTCCCTGTCGACCTCTATCTGAATTCCCTCAGGGATCTTATAGAGGACAGGGTGGGAGAAACCGAGGTGGAGCTCCAGAGTATCTCCTTTAACAAAAGCCCTGTAACCAAGACCTTTAACCTCAAGAACTTTCTCAAATCCCTTTGAAACTCCAATAACCATGTTGTTGATGAGAGCTCTCGTTGTTCCGTGAAGAGCCTTCATCTGCTTCTCGTCGTTTGGCCTTTCAACAATTACCTTGTTGTCCTCAACCTTAATTGTAAGTTTAGGGTTGAAGGTGTATTCAAGTTGCCCTTTTGGTCCTTTAACTACCACGTGGTTTCCAGGTTTTACCTCTACAGTTACGCCCTGTGGTATCTCAACAGGAAGCCTTCCTATCCTAGACATCGCCACACTCCTTTAGTGGTTTTACCAGACGTAGCAGAGAACTTCTCCGCCAACTCCAAGCTTTCTGGCCTTGTAGCCAGGAATAATTCCCTTGTTTGTAGAGAGAATAGCTACTCCAAGACCGGCTTTAACGAGAGGAATCTCGTCCTTACCGACGTAGATACGCCTACCGGGCTTTGAAACCCTCTTAATCTCGTTAATAACCCTCTCCTTGTTGGGGCCGTACTTCATGTGGATCCTGATAATCTTCTTCTTGTTCTCAGGGTTCTTAGCCCTCTTAAACGGCTCCTCAAGTATCTCGTAATCCTTGATAAACCCTTCTTCTTTAAGAATCTTAGCTATCGCCTCGTTAACCTTTGAGTAGGGAGCATCTACAGTTTCGTGGTAAACAAGGTTTGCGTTCCTTATACGGGTAAGGAAATCTGCAACGCTGTCCATCATCATGGCTCTTCTACCTCTCCTACAAGTTTTTACCAGCTTGCCTTTCTAACGCCAGGGATTTTACCCTGAAGGGCAAGTGTTCTGAAGCAGAGCCTGCACATTCCAAAGGCCCTGATGTATCCCCTGGGGCGTCCACACAGAGGACACCTGTTGTACTTCCTGACCTTATACTTTGGCTCCTTCTGAGCCTTAACTATTAGTGCTTTCCTTGCCATTTACTCCTCCTGAATTACTTCCTGAATGGGAATCCTAAAGCCTCAAGAAGGGCTTTAGCCTCCTCGTCGGTTTCGGCAGTTGTTACGATAGTAATGTTCATTCCCCTGATTTTGTCAACTTTGTCGTAGTCAATTTCAGGGAAAACGGTCTGCTCTTCAAGACCGAAGTTGTAGTTACCCCTTCCGTCAAAAGACTTTGGAGAAAGACCTTTAAAGTCCCTAACCCTAGGAAGGGCCATTGAGATAAGTCTGTCAAGGAAATCCCACATCATGTCCCTTCTAAGGGTAACTTTAGCTCCGATAGGCATTCCCTTACGGAGCTTAAAACCAGCCTCAGATTTCTTTGCCCTCCTAACGGAAGGCTTCTGGCCAGTTATAAGGGCAAGGTCGTTCATAGCGTTCTCAAGCTCTTTAATGTTCTGAACGGCCTCGCCAACACCCATGTTTACAACTATTTTCTCTATTCTTGGAACTTCCATAACGTTCTTGTAGCCAAACTTCTTCATAAGGGCAGGAATTACTTCTTCCTTGTACTTCTTTTTCAGCCTTGGAACGTACTTCTCTTCAGCCATCACTCCTCCTTAGTTAGCGGATTACCGACCCGCCTTTTGGGGTTTGCTAATCTCGTCAATAATTTCGCCAGAACGCTTTGCGTAGCGAACTTTTTTGCCGTCAACAAACTTAATACCAACCCTTGTGGGCTTTCCAGTTTTCGGGTCAACAAGCATAACGTTGCTTATGTGGATGGGAGCTTCCTTCTCAATAATCCCACCTTCAGGGTACTTCTGGGTTGGGCGAAGGTGCTTCTTTACAAGCCTTACGCCCTCAACAATTACCCTCTCCTCTTCAGGAAGGACTTTGAGAACTTTGCCTACTTTACCTTTGTCTTTACCGGCTATAACAACGACCTTATCGCCAGCCTTTATCTTGAACTTCTTCTTAGCCATTAGATTCCTCCCTTATATAACTTCCGGAGCAAGGGTTGTAACCTTTGTGAACCCTTTCTGCCTTGCCTCACGGGCAACAGGTCCAAGTATACGGGTTCCAAGGGGCTCACCCTGCTTGTTGAGGAGAACAACTGCATTGTCGTCAAACTTTATGTAGGTTCCGTCAGGACGGCGAACCTCTTTCTTGGTTCTAACAACTACTGCCCTGTAAACCTCTCCTTTCTTGGCAGTAGCGTTGGGAGCAGCATCCTTTACAGTAACAACTATCTGGTCTCCAAGGGAGGCATACTTCCTGTTTGAGCCTCCAAGAACCCTTATACACTGAACCCTTTTGGCTCCCGTGTTATCTGCAACGTTGAGGTACGTTTGAACCTGAATCATCGCTACACTCCTTTAGAAGGATTTACTCCTGTGTGGTTTCTGGAGTTTCCTCGGAAACTTCTCCAAGTTTCTTGGCTTTCTCAATAATCTCAACCACTCTCCACCTTTTGTGGCGGGAGAGAGGCCTTGTCTCCATGATTTTGACAACATCGCCAACCTGGCACTGGTTGTTCTCGTCGTGTGCCATGTACTTCTTGGAAAACTTAACCCTTTTACCGTAAACAGGGTGACGGAACTCCCTTGTAACGCGAACAACGACAGTTTTATCCATCTTGTCGCTTACAACGACGCCAATCCTTACCTTTCTCCTGTTAACCCTTTCAGCCATTGTCTCCTCCGTTAAGCCTTAACGCCGCGCTCTCTTAGAATTGTGAGGATGCGGGCAATCTGACGCCTGGTTTTCCTGATGTCCATAGGGTTCTCAAGCTGACCGAAGGCGTTTTTAAAGCGAAGTTTAAGGAGTTTCTCTTTGAGCTCCTTTACCATTTTAAGGAGCTCCTCGTTTGACTTCTTCCTAAGCTCCTCTGTGTACTTCTTCATCTCTTACTCCTCACCAGCTGGAGTTTCTTCCCTTTTAACGATTCTGCACTTCATGGGAAGTTTGTGAATAGCAAGCCTAAGAGCTTCCATTGCAACGTCTTCCGGAACTCCGGCAATTTCAAACATTATACGGCCGGGTAGAACTTTTGCCACCCAGGTCTCTACGTTACCTTTACCCTTACCCATACGGGTTTCAAGGGGTTTCTTCGTGTAAGGTTTATCGGGAAAGATACGGATCCAGACCTTACCACCTCTCTTCATAGTCCTTGTCATAGCAACCCTTGCAGCCTCAATCTGGTTAGTGGTAACGTAATGAGGCTCAAGGGCCTGGATTCCGTAATCTCCAAAGGCGAGTTTGTTTGCCCTGTAAGACTTCCCTTTAAGCCTTCCCCTCTGCTGCTTCCTGTACTTCGTTCTCCTTGGCATTAACATGGTTACTCACCTCTCGCCATCTCTTGTTTTACTTCCTTCTCAATCTTCTTAAGGAGCTCTTCAGTTTCGTCCTTATAAACGTCACCTTTGTAGATCCAGACCTTAACGCCAATAACACCGTACTTGGTCTTGGCAATGGCAGTGCCATAATCTATGTCGGCACGGATAGTCTGCAACGGAACTCTACCCTCCCTGTACCACTCTTTCCTGGCCATGTCGGCACCGCCAAGTCTTCCGGCACACTGAACCTTAATACCTTTTGCACCAGCCTTCATAGCATCGGCAATAACCCTTTTCATAGCACGCCTGAACGCCACACGGCGCTCTAGCTGTGATGCAACGTTCTCAGCAACCAGCTGGGCGTTAAGCTGAGGGTACTTAACCTCTTCAATGTTGATATAAACGCTCTTTCCTGTAAGCTCTTCAAGGAAACGCCTTAAAGCCTTTACTTCAGCACCTTTCCTTGCAATAAGGAGACCGGGTCTTGCCGCCCAGATTCTGATGTTGATCTTGTCTAGAGTTCTCTCAATATCAATTCTGGCAATACCTGCGTGGTAGTACTTCTTCTTAATAAGCTCGCGAATTTTAAGGTCTTCGTGAAGAGTATCTACGAACTTTTTCTTCTCTTTAACTACCCACTTAGACTCCCAGTCTTTGGTAATTCCAAGCCTGAATCCTATAGGGTGAACTTTCTGTCCCAAGGTTTACCTCCGAAATTACTTTTTCTCCTCAGGTTTACCCACCACAACGGTAATGTGGCAGGTTCTCCTGCGTCTGATGTTGGCCCTTCCCATAGCCCTAGGCCTTACTCTCTTCATTGTAGGGCCCTCATCTACGTAAGCCCTCTTAACAATGAGCTCTTCAGGGTCTAAACCTTTTTGCTCAGCGTTGGCAATGGCGCTCTTTAAAACCTTCTCAACCATACGGGCAGCCTTTTTAGGAGTGTTCTGAAGAATTGCGAGGGCGTTGTCAACCTGCTTACCCCTGATAAGGTCAACAACAAGCCTCACTTTTGAGGCAGACATCCTCGCTCTTCTCCAGATAGCCCTAGCCTCAGTAGGGGTTTCAAATCCCCTTTCGCCTGCCTGGTAGTAATCTCTCTGCTCAACAGCCATCTTCTACCTCTCCTTACTTCTTCTTAGCTACTTTCTGACCGGCGTGACCGCGGAAAGTCCTTGTAAGAGAGAACTCACCAAGTCTATGGCCAACCATCTGCTCCGTTACGTAAACAGGGATAAACTTCTGACCGTTGTATACGGCAAATGTGTGGCCGATAAACTCAGGAACTATCGTGCAGGCCCTATCCCAGACCTTGATCACTTTCTTTTCCCCGGTTTCGTTCATCTTACGAACTTTCTTCAGTATCTTTGGGTTGACGTAGGGCCCTTTTTTTAGTGAACGTCCCATTTAAACCTCCTACTTCTGGTTACGGCGTTTAATGATAAACCTGTCTGAGTACTTCTTGGAACGCCTTGTCTTGTATCCCTTGGTAGGCTGACCCCATGGAGTAACCGGATGCTTACCAAAGGTTCTACCCTCACCACCACCGTGGGGGTGGTCAACAGGGTTCATGGCAGTTCCACGAACGGTTGGCCTTATACCTAACCACCTTGAACGGCCTGCTTTACCGATAACGATGTTCTCATGGTCAAGGTTTCCAACCTGACCAATCGTTGCCATACAGTCAAGGTGAACGAGCCTGAGCTCTCCAGAGGGAAGTCTCAGCTGAGCGTAGTCTCCAACCTTACCCATTAACTGAGCAAAGGAACCTGCAGATCTTGCAAGCTGGCCACCCTTTCCAGGCTTCAGCTCAACGTTGTGAACGATAGTACCAACAGGTATGTTTCTGAGAGGAAGTGCGTTTCCAACCTTTATCTCAGCATCGGGTCCTGAGACAACGGTGTCTCCCACCTTTAAACCTTCAGGCCAGATGATGTAACGCTTCTCTCCGTCGGCATAAACGAGAAGTGCAATACGGGCAGACCTGTTAGGGTCGTACTCTATTGCAGCAACTTTAGCAGGAACTCCTATTTTGTCACGCCTAAAGTCAATTATTCTGTAACGGCGCTTGTGTCCGCCTCCCTTGTGGCGGCAGGTAATTCTACCCTGGTTGTTTCTACCTGTTCCCCTTACAAATCCAACTGTAAGGGACTTTTCAGGCTCAGTCTTTGTAATCTCGGCAAAGTCTGAAACCGTCATAAAACGCCTTGATGGCGTGTATGGCTTAAACCTCTTGATTCCCATTTTCTAACCCCTTCACTTAGAGTTTCTCAAGGTCAATCTCGTAGCCGGGCTTGAGGGTAACAATGGCCTTTTTCCAGTCCTTCTTCTTTCCACGAAGGAACCTGATTCCTTTCCTCTTGCCCTTAACTATCATTGTGTTGACCTTCTCAACTTTAACGCCAAAAATCTTCTCAACTGCTTCTTTTATCTCAGGCTTTGTGGCGTCCATGGCCACTTCAAAGGTGACCTTTGTAATCTTTCTAGGCTCCTTTGTTTTGGAGCTCTTAACCTCAAGGTTCGCAAGCCTTACGCTCTTCTCGGTAACGATAGGGCGCAGGATTATATCATAGGGAGTTCTCATGATAACCTCTCCTCTAACTTGGGTAGAGTTGACTTAAAGAAGACACACTTGTTGTAGCAGAGAACGTCGTAAACGTTGAGTCCATCTATTGGGAGAACCTTAACGTTTGGAAGGTTCCTGAAGGAAAGGTATGTGTTCTCGTCAAGGTCTGAAGGAACAACAAGGAGAACTTTCTCGTTCTCAAGACCAAGGTTCTTCAGGAACTCAACGGCTTGCTTCGTTTTGGGCTTCTCAAAGGAGAAGTCTTCAACAACGATGAAGTTACCTTCCTGAATTCTTCCTGAAATAACACTCTTGAGGGCTACCTTCCTTACCTTTTTGGGAAGGTTGTAGGAGTAGTCCCTCGGCTTTGGTCCGTGGACAACGCCACCGCCGACCCACTGGGGAGCTCTAATGGAACCCTGGCGAGCCCTTCCTGTGTGCTTCTGAGGCCAGGGTTTTCTTCCACCACCCCTCACTTCACCGCGGGTTTTGGTGGAGTGGGTTCCACGTCTGCGTTTAGCAAGCTGCCACTTAACCGTTTCCCAAACGGCATGCTGCTTTATAGGAGCCTTTGCTATCTCCTCTTTAATCTCTACTGTTCCAACTTCTTGGTTCTGAGGGTTAACTACCTTAATCTCCATCTTTCACCCCTTACTTTCCTTTGACTATTACAAGTCCGCCTTTGTGTCCGGGAACTGCACCTTTTACAAGGAGAAGGTTCTTCTCAGGGATAACGTCAACGATCTCAAGGTTTTTCACGGTAACAGTTTCGTTACCGTAGTGTCCTGCCATCCTCTTTCCTTTGTGAACTCTTCCAGGGTCAGCACAGGCACCAATAGAACCTGGTCCCTCGTGGAAGTCTGAACCGTGGGACCTTCTACCGCCTCCGAAACCGTGGCGTTTGTGGTAACCTGCAAATCCTCTTCCCTTTGAAGTTCCGGTAATGTCAACCTTCTCACCGGGCTTGAAGATTTCAACGGTTATCTTGTCTCCAACGGCGTACTCATCTACGTTGTCAAACTTAACCTCTTTCAGCCACCTTGTAGGCTTTATACCGGCCTTCTTAAAGTGGCCAAGAAGAGGTTTTGGGAACTTACTTTCGTGCTTTGTCTTCTCCATAAAACCGAGCTGAAGAGCAGAGTAGCCGTCGCGCTCTGGAGTCCTTTTCTGAACAACCGTACACGGACCTGCCTCTATAACGGTAACGGCTATGGCCTTACCGTCCTCTGTAAAAACCTGTGTCATTCCAACTTTTCTTCCCAGTATGCCTTTCATCGCTTCACCTCTTCATTAGTCAAGCTTTATCTCTACGTCAACACCGGCGGGAAGCTTCAGGTCCATTAAAGCTTCCACGGTTTGAGGTTTAGGGTTCTTTATGTCAAGAAGTCTTCTGTGCTTCCTAATCTCAAACTGCTCCTGAGAGTACTTGTACTTGTGTGGAGACCTGATAACGCTCCACCAGGAACGCTTTGTAGGAAGCGGTATAGGACCGGCGACGATAGCGCCAGTCCTCTTAACTGTGTCAATTATCTCCTGAACGGATCTATCAAGAAGCCTGTGGTCGTAGGCCGTTAACTTTATCCTGATGCGGTCCTGAGCCATAACTACCCCTCTCTAATTAGTCAAGAATTTCAGTAACAACGCCGGCACCTACCGTCCTTCCACCTTCACGAATGGCAAACCTGAGTCCTTCCTCTATAGCTACCGGCTTTAAAAGCTCTACTTCAAACGTTACGTTGTCTC
>Ga0256831_1000553_pt1 | contig 19391 bp, 15 predicted proteins | sample 132544metaG_FD_189087 | JGI IMG/M metagenome (GOLD analysis project Ga0256831, IMG submission 189087) | Hydrothermal vent microbial communities from Lau Basin, Pacific Ocean - 132-544 | ecosystem: Environmental > Aquatic > Marine > Hydrothermal vents | place: Pacific Ocean: Lau Basin | collected... | reverse complement strand
ACATAATCATGGGCATCAAAGTTTTCACCTTTAATGGCCACAAATAAATCGCTGGTTTCCAGGGTTCGGGTATTTATACTGACCTGGGAAAACTCACAGTCTTCTCCAATTAAATCCACATTCAGTACAGAGGCTACCTGTGCCAGACTTAAATGCATATTGAGATCATCCTTTACGGCCCGGCTCATTGCGCCCCCTCCCTGTCCTTATGATAAAACTGCATAACACAGTCCCGGTCACTAAAGGGGAAGCGGGTGCCTTTTATTTCCTGATAAGTTTCATGCCCTTTTCCGGCAATTAAGACACTGTCCTGTGAGCTGGCAGCCTTTAATACCCTGGCTATGGCAGCGGCCCGATCGGTTTCAGTCCATACTCTCTGAGGATTTTTCAAGCCGCGGCTTATATCCTTAATGATCTGCTCAGGCGCTTCACTGCGGGGGTTATCCGAAGTGAGCATAATCTGATCGGCCTGCTCTTCTGCCGCCTGAGCCATTAAAGGGCGCTTACCCTGATCCCGGTTACCGCCGCAGCCGAACATACAATATAATTTACCCTGTTTGCCGGTATGGGCTCTGACTGCCTGCAAAGCCTTGGCCAGCGCATCCGGAGTGTGGGCATAGTCAATAATAATTAAGGGTTGCTGCGTCTGCCCGGCAATATTAATTTTTTCCATGCGTCCGGGAACGGTCTGTAAATCATTAACAGCTTTATTAATGTCTTTTAACGCATAACCCTGTGCAGCCAGTACGGCAATTGCCGCCAGTATATTGTCAATATTAAACTCACCGATTAAAGGTGCGCTGACCGGCCAGCGCTGTTGTTCATGCTGTAACTTAAAATGGATACCCTGATTGTCCAGCCTGATGTCCGACACACTGTAGTCGGCAGAACTGTCCTGTCTTGCATAAGTGACAAGCGATGTCTTTGTCTTTAGTGCTGTGTGGATCTGAGCAGAAAAAGCATCATCCAGATTCAGTACAATGGTTTTTAAACCCGGTGTTAAAAACAGTTTCAGTTTTTCTGCCGCATAGCTCTGCATATCACCATGATAATCCAGGTGATCACGGGACAGATTGGTCAGTACTGCCGTATTAAATTCCACCCCGTTTACCCGTCCCTGAGCTAAAGCATGGGAAGAAACTTCCATAACCACGATTTGAATACCCTGATCACGATAATCCGCCATTAACTGCTGTACAGTCACTGCATCTGGTGTGGTATGAGTGCCTGGCTGCAGCTGGCCATAACGGCCGTTACCCAGGGTACCAATCAGGGCACTGCGGTCTTCAGTATTATTCTGCTGTGCCAGCAGGCCCATCAGACGGGCAATAAAATGGGCTGTTGATGTTTTGCCATTAGTACCGGTAATACCGATTACCTGCATTTCCCGGGTCGGATGCTGATAGAAACGTGCGGCAATATAACCGCTTTTTTTCAGTAAACCTTCAACCCGTATCAGTGGTACATCCGGCTTATCTTCCAGGGTACAGACTTCAGGCATTTCCTGTAATTCAGCCGTAGGTTCCCAGGCCACACAGGTAGCGCCCCGGTTAATGGCCTGTCCCGCCCAGGCAATGCCATGGTGCGGGGCCTGTGAGGGTTTTCCTACACCAGCACAGGCCAGAAATAAAAACTCTTCATGTACTTTATTACTATTAAGCGATAAACCTTTGAAACTTAGTCCAGCATTTTCGACCCCACTAAGATCACAAAAACCATCTAAGAGACTCTGTAGATGGTTTGTGGGGTAAGTGCTTTTTACCGGTTGCACCGGTAAAGCAGCCTGACGGGTTATGGGCAGTTGTCCGTTCATATCTGCCTCCCGAAACTCTGCTCTATCTGGGAGGCTACATCCGGATGACTGATGTCATCCGGGTCAATATTAAGCAGCCTGAGTGCTCCGGACATGACTTCTGAAAAAGCCGGAGCGGCCACCAGACCACCGTAATAGACACCATTGCCGGGTTCATCAATCATAACCACAATGGCCAGCTTGGGATCAGAGGCAGGCGCAAATCCGGCAAAGACTGCCGCATATTTCTTTTTGGTATAACCTCCACTTTTAGAGGCTTTTTTAACCGTACCGGTTTTACCGGCTACTTTATAACCACGCACGGCGGCTTTAGGGGCTGTACCGCTGTCACTGACCACTGCCTGCATCATTTTACTGACCTGCTTCAGGGAACGTTCAGACAGGTGCACATGCTGGTTCAGAGCAAGCCCTGCTCCTGCGCTTCCACTATCCAAATTGTCAGCCTGCTGATACAAAAAAGTCACGGGTTGTTTTTTTCCCTGTCGTGCAATAGTGCTATAGGCGTTAGCCAGTTGTAATGTCGTTACAGACATGCCATACCCAAAAGATAAGGTTGCCTGCTCTATTTTTGATACTCTTCTGGGCCGAACCAGACGACCACTTGATTCACCTGGAAAACCGCTGCCGGTATCACTGCCAAAACCAAAACTGTAATAAGTATCCCAAAGCAAAGATTTGGGTAGGCTCAGTGCTATTTTTGAAGTACCGACATTACTGGATTTTTTCAGTATGGTCGCCACGTCAATTAAACCGTAAGCATGACTGTCCTTAATGGTTTTACCATCAATCATAAACCAGCCGTCACCGGTATCTATCTGGGTACCGGGACTGTATCGGCCGCTGTTCAATGCCGTAGCAATGGATATCGGCTTCATGGTTGAACCCGGCTCAAACAGATCGGTAATCGCCCGATTACGATACAGGCTGGATTTACGATCCTGCAACCGGTTAGGATTAAAACCCGGCTGGTTAGCCATGGCAATCACTTCCCCGGTATCAATATCCAGCACTACAATGGAACCGGATTTTGCCTTGTGCTGCTGTACCGTTTTTTTCAGTGTTTTATAAGCCAGGTACTGAATACGTCGATCCAGACTGAGCTTTAAATTCTTACCCGGTCTGGGCGCTTTAACCTGTTCTTCAATGGCAATAATTCGGCCCAGTCGATCCTTAACAACCCGTTTTTTGCCTGATTCACCGGCCAGCCAGTCGTTGTAGGCCAGCTCCATGCCTTCCTGACCATTATCATCTACATCGGTAAACCCCAGAACATGACCAAAAATTTCACCATCCGGATAATAACGTCGGTACTCACGCTGAACATGAACGCCCTTAATATCCAGATTCATAATCTGTTGTGCCCGATCTGGATTAATACGCCGACGGATATAGACAAATTCCTTGTCAGCGCGTTTCTTTATCTTGTTTTTAAGGTACTGACTGTTCAGTTTTAACAGTCTGGCCAGCTGGTAAATCTTTTTATCACCCAGATCAAATTCATGAGGATTGACCCAGATAGATGATACCGGTGTACTAATGGCCAACGGATAGCCGTTGCGATCAGTTATCATGCCACGATGCGCCGTTACTTCTACCTGACGCAGAACCCGGGCATTACCCTGACCCTGTAAAAACTCATTATCAAACTGCAGCTGCAGTACCCGCCAGACCAGTAAACACACAGCCAGCAGCAGAATCAGATAAACAAAGTTGATTCTGTAAGAAGGTACATGAGTACCGCCTTTTAGCTTATTGTTAACACTGGCTCTGGCCATTTTTACAATGCCTGTTACTGCTTAATGTAAATAACGTCCTGGTTCTGTGGCGTTATCATCTGCATTTGCTCACGGGCAATGCGCTCTATACGTACATGCGTTGCCCAGGTATTCTGTTCCAGCTGCAGCTTACCCCACTCCACTTCCATATCATCTCTTTGCTTTTCCAGCTGCTGCAGTTCTACAAAGAGTTTCCGGTTATAGTGTTTGACATACACCACACTAACGGCCGAGACAAAGGTGATAATAAGCAAAATTAATATCAGTAAAATTTTGCTGCTCATATTTACCTCATTTTAGCTGCCGCATTTACAGTTTCATTGCCGCTCTAAGTACCGCACTTCTGGCGCGGGGATTATCACTCAGTTCCTGCTTACCGGCCTTAATGCGTTTTCCCACCAGTTTCATTTTACGGTTAATGGTTTCATCCATAACCGGCAGATCCGGGGGTAATTGTTCACCTTCTGACATCCGTCTAAAAAACTGTTTAACCCGCCGGTCCTCCAGAGAATGAAAACTGATCACCACCAGACGTCCGTTTCTGGCCAGACAGCGATAGCTTTGCTGCAGGCAGCTATCCAGATCCGTCAGTTCATTATTAATAAAAATCCGTATACCCTGAAAACTTCGGGTCGCCGGATGTTTTTTCTTTTCCCAGCGCGGGTGTGCCTGCTTAATAAGCTCTGCCAGCTGCCGGGTATCCGTCAACGGCTGTTCTGCCCTGGCCTTAACAATAGCTCTGGCAATTCTTCTGGAGAAACGCTCTTCCCCGTAGTCATACAGGACATTGGCTATTTCAGTTTCACCGGCTTTATTCAGCCATTGCGCTGCTGTCATGCCCTGCTGATCATTCATACGCATATCCAGCGGGCCGGACTGCTGAAAACTAAAACCACGCTGCGGATCATCCAGTTGCGGTGATGAAACACCCAGATCCAGCAGAATACCGTTGATCGAACCGGTTAAACCCAGCTGTTCAATATGCTTCTCCAGCTCTGCAAAAGAATCATGCACTATCTGGAAGCGCGGATCCGCTGCAAATTTCTGTTCGGCTGTCTCGATAGCCTGTGGATCCTTGTCAAAGGCAATTAACCGCCCCTGCTCACCCAGTTGTTTCAGGATGGCCTGAGAATGTCCGCCCCGTCCAAAGGTACCGTCAATATAAATCCCCGCAGGTTCTATATTCAGGGCTTCAATGGACTCATTAAGCAGCACTGATTGATGTTCATACTGAGAATGTGCTGCCTCATGTTCTGTCACGGTTGTACCTGTTGTTAAAGAGCCATTTATTACAGAGATAAAGAAGTCAGTTCTTCGGTGAGGTCAATATCATCATCCTCGGTCCAGACATTATCCCAGGCGGTTTCATCCCAGACTTCAAATTTATTACCAATACCGACTAGCACCACCTGTTTTTCCAGGCCGGTTTTTTCTCTTAAATACGGCGGCAGATTGATACGGCCGTTTTTATCCATATCACAATCTGAAGCATGCCCCAGTACCAGGCGTTTTATCTTCATAGCCGGTTTAGTGCTGGGCAGTGCAGTCAGCTTATCTTCTATCTTTTTCCATTCATGATAGGGATAGATCACCATTCTGCGTTCATGATCCAGGGTAATCACCAGACGACCGGCACATTCCTCCTGCAGCCGTTCTCTATAACGACTCGGGATAGCCAGACGCCCTTTGGCATCCAGATTGAGTTTGGTTACACCATTTAACACTGCACAGCACCGGTTTAATCTTGTGGAGGTATAAGGTAAAGATTGCAAACAATCTCATTTATACAGGGTAAAAATACCACTTTTTTCCATCAGGATCCATTTTGATCCATTCTGATCCACTTTACCCCACAATTACCACTATAGAAATTGTTTAACACAAGGTCAAGAAAAATCGCAAATATTTTTTATTTCTTACTTATATGACAAGTACTTAGCACATATTTCAATACAATTTTAAAGATTGATTTTATTGCTAAATCAGTAGCTTATTGAGATTAACTCAAGGAAAAGATTAGAATCAAAGAGAATGACTGAAAATGTGATCCAGAACGCAGGTGTTTGGGCTAAATTATTTTTCTGACGGGTTTGGCTAAAAATCAACCAAAACAGGCTTTAGAAATAAAAAATGGAAAAGCAGGAAAGCTAAAAAACACAATATTTAGTTATAAAAACCAAAACAAACACCAATATGAGGTATATTGTTTTTTGTACACAAAATCAAAAAAACAACTTCTGTAAACAGGGCAGAGGTACTGTTTATATGTTTAAAATAAAAAGCAGAGTTAACCACTAAGCCGGGTTCTGTCGTGGACAATCATTCATCTAGGGCCGGTGTCACCACCGGCCTCAAGCGACCTACCCGGGAACGATGCGGGCCACACCTGTTGTTCCCCTATTTGGTCTTGCTCCAGGTGGGGTTTACCATGCCGTTAATGTTACCATTAACGCGGTGCGCTCTTACCGCACCATTTCACCCTTACCTGACCACTCGCGAGTGGTCAGGCGGTATATTTTCTGTTGCACTGGCCGTGGGATCACTCCCCCCAGGCGTTACCTGGCACCCTGCCCATTGGAGCCCGGACTTTCCTCTCCCCGGCAAATACCAGGCAGCGATTGTCTCGGTTAACTCTGGGGAGCATTATCGGTGAAAATGGGGGGGAAAGCTAGAAAAAAAAGCGTTCAGCGCTGCTCTTCTATTTTCCTAAAACAATGATTAGTCGCTTCCACAAACCCGTGCACACTACCGCAGTCAAAACGGCGGCCTTTAAACCTGTAGCCCAGTACACAGCCTTCGCTGGCCTGTTGCATCAGGGCATCGGTGATCTGGACTTCTCCTCCAACACCGGGGATAGTATTGCGTAAAATATCAAAAATATCCGGGGTAAGTATATAGCGGCCGATAATTGCCAGGTTGCTGGGGGCTTCTTCCGTGGAGGGTTTTTCTACCATAGTATTGATCTGGTAAATATCATCCCGGATCATTTCACCGCTGATCACTCCGTATTTATGTACCTCATCTACAGGTACTTCTTCAATAGCTACGATACTGCATCGAAACTGCTTATAAAGTTTAACCATCTGGGATAAAACGCCAACATCCGATTCAACCAGACAGAGGTCATCCGCCAGTACCACAGCAAAGGGTTCATCACCAATCAGAGTTTCTCCCGTAAGAATCGCGTGCCCCAGACCTTTCATTTCCACTTGTCGGGTATAGGAAAAAGTACAGTTATCCATAATATGGCGAATACCTTCCAGATATTTTTCCTTATCACTGCCTTTTATCTGATGCTCCAGTTCATAATTAACATCAAAATGATCTTCCATGGCCCGCTTACCACGGCCGGTAACAATAGCCATATCAGACAGCCCTGCCTCCAGTGCTTCTTCTACACCATATTGAATTAAGGGTTTATTGACAATTGGCAGCATTTCCTTGGGCATGGACTTGGTGGCCGGCAAAAACCGGGTTCCATAACCCGCAGCAGGAAACAGGCATTTTTTTATCATACAAATCTTCTTTTTAAAAATAGTAAGAGAATTAAAATTTTGACAAATTATAGCAGAACAGCACAAAAAATAGCGTTAAAAGCATTGAACAGGCAACAAAAAACACACCAGATAAGAGTAATCCGACAAATTGCTCTAAAACCTGACGTATCTATTCAGTGTATCGGACCGTAAATAGCTGCAGGTACTGTATTTCCGGGGGCGCTCAAGTACATCCATGTATCGGTTTAGAACTTTTCAAAACTTGTTTTGTAAAAAGTTCTTATCCTGGTGATTGTGAAAACATCCATGTTTTCAAAACCCCGTAAATACAGTACCTGCAGCTATTTACTCTTTGTCATACTAATTTATGCTAAATAGTTAAAACCTGACCACATAATGCAGCAGATCACCAAAACCCCAGATTAAGGTTCCCACAATCAGCAGATTAAAACCGCATTTACCCATAACCCAGGTTTCTTCTTCATGACTTCTGGAATGAGATAAAATCTGTTCGTGCTTACCATTAGCCCAGTCACGTTGAAAATTACCTGCTTTTGCTGCGCTTCGATAACGCTGGCGCAGGCGGCGGCTGTTTTCGATAATCTGTGAAGATGTGAGATAAATACCCAGAACCACAATCAGAGAACCCGAGCGGGCAAACCACTGCCAGTCATTTACCGCCAGGCTGAGCCACAGGCTGAAAAAAAGGATAAAGACCGACACCAGGTAAATAATATAGGTCTGCTTTTTTATATTTTTTCTGGTCATGCATACTCTACTATATAGTGATTCACCAGTTTTACATTTGAAAGATAAACAACCCCTAGTCCATTTTTTTTATACGAATTTTACGGCCTTTCTTATTAGTTCGGTTTGCCTCAGTTTTTGCCCGGTCAATGAGTTCCATAATTCTGTCAATTAATAATTGAGTCAACGCATGAGGCAACAGCCAGCCCCAGTTGCCCAATGCTTTTTTCTGAACCATGGACGGGCTGAGTTCCGGTTTATTCCTGGCCACCTGCTCAATCAGCTTATCACTTAAGCGCTTATCAAGTCCCTTGCCGTATATTTCCTTTTCTATATAAGAATAGATTTCATCTTCCAGTTTTACCAGTTTTCTTTTGGTAAACTCATCGGGCAGGCTTTTAAAAATAAGTGCCGAAACATACGCCTCGTAATCTACACCCAATTTTATAATGCGGGTAGCGATACACTCCAAGGTATAGTCCGTAGTTTCCGGTTCCTTCAGGAATTTTGAAATTTGACGGTACAGTTCATTCGCCTGTTCCTCATTCAGCAGATTTTGAATCTGATAATCAATTAACTGTTCCAGAATTTGTTGCTGCTTTGACAGATGAGACATATTAAATCCTGTTAACTAAAAACACTACTAAAGCTTAGAATAATTCAAGGTCAAAATAGCTTATATGTTAATAATTTAAAAGTTTTAGAGTGGAAACTGTAAATAATGATAAAAAGAACCGATTATACCTTGAATATTTTATATCTTTAGGTAAATTAAACTATATAATAAATAAGGTATTTTGCACACTTTTACATACGACTTAAAGTTAAAAACCTTAAAATAAAAGGTGTAAAATCTGAAAATAAAAAACACCGGCAGCATACTTAAACTCTGAAACTGAAATAAAGCTGTCTTAATTACAATAATAATAAAATAAAATCAGGCTGGAGTAACCTTTATGTTTTTTAATCGTAAAACATTTCCAACACTCACTATTCTATTAGGTATTTTTATACTGTTTTATAGTTTTTCACTGCATGCGGCAGAGAAAAAGACCTTCAAACCTTTTGTTCTAGCCAAAATAGAAGCGGGTATGCCTATGGGCAAGGTTAAAAAAAAGGTTAAAAAGCAGATTACAGAATCACCTTTTACTCTGGTTGCAGGGTATTCACCTTATGACGGCGCCTATATTTTTATTATTACCAGTGATGAACTGAAATCTCTGGCAGCCGAGGCTGAATACGGCGGTTTTGCTGCACCTCAGCGTATCAGCCTGACGCAGGTAGGCAAACAGATACAGATTGCCTACACCAACCCCGTTTTTATGCAATATGCTTATCGTATGAAAGACGTAGATTTACAGCCCATTCTGGATCAGATGACTCAGGCTTTCGGCTTTGAACAGTTTTTTGGTGGTGAAGGCTTAACGGCCCGTAAGCTCAAACGCTATAAATACAGTTTTGGTCTGGAAGATTTTGACTCCTTTTACGAACTGCCTGAATACAATAACCATGTTGAGGCTATTACGGCATTGATTAAGGGCTTTAGAGATAAAAGCAATGGTATTTCCAGAGTCTACCAGATCAAGATCCCCGGTAAGGAGCAGGTAGTATTCGGCATTTCCATGAATGCTAATGATGCCAATGATGAAGAACTCAATGTTCGCAAGACCATGGATATTATTGATTATCTGCCATTGAAAAGAACCGCCTACCTGCCTTATGAAATCATGGTGGACGGCGATAAGATTCTGGCCATGCACGCCCGTTTCCGCATCGCCGTCTATTTTAACGACCTGAAAATGTTTGGTAAACACGGTTTCGGTAAACTGCTTTCCACTCCTTCAGCCTATGAAAAAGCCTTTCTGGCGGTTTCCGGTGCCAAACAGATTGAAGAGGAAGATAGTGATACAGCTGATGGCTTTATTAACTGATTTAAAAGCCCCTCATCCTAACCTTCTCCCAGTGGGAGAAGGTACTAAGGAAACTTCAGAACCTATTTAAATTCCTTTTCCATAATATCCTGCAGTACCCCCCAGTCATTATTACAGCTCAGCAGTTTGTTTCCTTCGATATTTCTATAACGTTTATAATAATTAACCAGGCCGTTGGTTGATGAGTCGTACTTCACGACCGACTGCTCATCTACCAGATCATACTGAATTTCTTTGGCCAGTTGCTTGCCTAACTGCACACCCCATTGGTCAAAGGAATTAATACGCCAGATCACCCCCTGCACAAAGACCTTATGTTCATATAATGCAATTAAGGCTCCCAGGGTAAAAGGATTGAGCTCCTTGAACATAATGGAATTAGTGGAACGATTACCTTCAAATACCCGATGGGGCAACAGAGCCTTAATATCTTCTTCAGGTAAACCTTCCTGTACCATTTCCTTACGAACTTCCGCTTCCGTTTTACCCATCATTAAGGCTCTGGTCTGGGCAAAAAAATTAGACATCAGTACCGGGTGGTGGCCGCAGGCAGGATTGTACGTGTCCAGGGCAATAATAAAATCACAGGGAACGGGCTGGGTGCCCTGATGCAGCAACTGGTAAAAGGCGTGCTGACCGTTAATCCCCTGCTCTCCCCAGACAATAGGCCCAGTGCTGTAATCCACGCTTTCACCATCACGATTAATATGCTTGCCGTTGCTTTCCATATCCAGCTGCTGCAGATAGGCGGGAAACAGGTTGAGATAGTGGTCATAAACCAGAAAAGCCTGGGAATAAACACCCAGAAAGTTATTATGCAGAATACCCATCAGCCCCATAATCACCGGCATATTTTCTTCCAGAGGCGCCGTTCGAAAGTGCACATCCATTTTATGGCCGCCTTCCAGAAGCTCTCTGAAATGCCCCATACCCACAGCAATACATATGGACAGACCAATGGCTGACCAGAGCGAATAACGACCCCCGACCCATTCCCAGAATTCAAAAATATTATGAGGATCAATTCCAAAATGTTCAACCGCTTCCAGATTAGTGGATACGGCGACAAAATGTTTTTTTATAAATTCCCTGTTTTTTACCCTGGACACAAACCAGCCTCTGGCCGTAACGGCATTAAACATGGTTTCTGGCGTGGTAAAACTTTTAGAAGATATAATAAACAGAGTGGATTCCGGATTTAACTCTTTCAGAGTTTCTGCCATCTGACTGCCGTCCAGGTTGGAAACGAAATGCAGTTTTATTTTACGACTGGCAAAGGGTTTTAAAGCATTGACTACCATTTTTGGCCCCAGATCAGATCCCCCGATACCAATATTTACCACATCGGTAATAGGCTTACCGCTATAACCAGTCCATTGACCGTGACGCACCTTATCCGCAAAAACCTTCATTTTAGCCAGAACCGCTTTAATATCCGGTTTAACATTTTTATGGCTGCTCAATACCGGTTCATCAGACAGGTCACGCAAGGCTGTATGCAGTACTGAACGATGCTCGGTAAAATTTATCGGCTCTCCGGTAAACATGGCCTCACGATGCTCCTCCACCCTTTCCTGGCGAGCCAGATCAAACAACAGCGCCATAGTTTCTTCCGTCATCAGATTTTTTGAATAATCCAGAAATATCGGTCCGGCCTGCAGACTGAAATCTTCAAAGCGCTCGGCATTAGTGGCAAATAAATCACGCATATGTAATTTTTTTAATTGTGGAGTGTGTTTTTCCAGAGCCTGCCAGGCAGGAGATTCGGTCAGTTGTGACATTACGTGTCCTTTGTTAAGGTGATTGATGACTTTCCAGGGCAGCTTACCCTTTTAAGCTGAATAAATCAGTTGAAACCTAGCGAGAATGATTTATTTAGGTTTAATTAAAATATATAGTATAATAGCGCCGAAATTAAGAGAACAGATAACTCATATAAAAAGTCAGAGAATATAACGTTCAGACTGCACATTCCTGCTAACTAACTCAGCAATTTTCATATCAATCCGACAAAAAATCATTCAGGTCTAATATTATGCACGGCGATAAAGAACTTCGTTCAAAAGTAAAACTTATTGGTTCAGTTCTGGGCAATATACTGAAAAACCATACCCGGGAAACCGTCTTTGATGTGGTAGAAGAGCTGAGAACCGGCCATATTGAACTGCGTAAGGAACATGATGAAAACCTGCGCCTGCAGTTAATTAAACTGATTGAACAACTGGATTCACAAACTCTGGAGCAGGTTATCCGTGCCTTCAGTACCTATTTTAACCTGGTCAGTGTAGTAGAAGAAACCCACCAGCACAAAGAGCGTCGCCGCCTCGCCAATAATGAAGACGTACTCTGGGAAGGTTCGTTTAACCGCACCTTAAAAGAATTTGAGGCTGAAGGTATTTCAGCAGAACAGTTACAGGAACTGCTTAACAGCCTGTCCTATATGCCGGTGTTTACTGCCCATCCCACAGAAGCCAAGCGCCGGACCATTCTGGAATGCCTGCGGCGTATTTTTATTGTTATCAAGCAGCTGGATGATCCCCGGCTGGGCACCTATCAGAAAAATACTCTGCTGCAGGAGCTGAGCACCGAAATTCAGATCCTGTGGAAAACCGACGAGGTACGTTCAGAAAAACCCCAGGTTATTGATGAGGTTAAAAACGGGCTGTATTATTTCCGCGAATCCCTGTTTGACGCTATTCCAGTAATTTATCAGTACCTGGAACGGGCTATTGAACGGGTTTATCCACAGCAGGCAGAGCAGTTTAAAATACCGGCATTTTTACATTTTGGCTCCTGGATTGGCGGCGACCGGGACGGCAATCCATTTGTTACGCCCAAAGTTACTGAAATGGCGGCCCGTTATCAAAGCCGGGAAGTGCTTAAACGTTATATCAGCGATGTTAACAAACTGTCCCATCAGCTGACCCATTCTATTGCCTTCTGCACCCCCAGTGCAGAATTTATGGCCTCCCTGGAAGCCGATAATAAAACCTATAGACATCTGTTTGAAGAACGTCCTAACCTGTTTGCCACCGAACCTTATCGCCGTAAGCTGTTTATAATCCGCAATAAACTGCATTACCGTATGGAAAAGGTGGAAGCCCGGATCCGGGGCACCCGGCCCAGTACTAATTACAGCGGCTATAAAAATGAAGATGAATTTTGTCAGGATCTGCAGTTGATCCAGGACTCACTCTGCTCCCATAATGACTGTGAAGTAGCCTTCGGCCCGCTGAAAAACCTGTTGCGGCTGACCGAAACCTTCGGCTTTTTTCTTGAACACCTGGATATCCGCCAGGAATCCACTCTTCATACCGAAGCGGTCAATGAAATTCTGGACTGTCTGGGTCTGGAGTCCGACTATAATCAGCTGGATGAAGCGCAGAGAATGACGTTACTGGCCAGACTCATTGACCAGGACGATCTGCCGGCGCTAAAACACGGTGAGCTGTCAGAAGCCAGCCTGAACATTGTACAGGTGTTTGACGTAGTACTGCGCCTGCGCAGAGAAATCAGTCCGCGGCTGTTTAACCAGTATGTGATATCCATGACTCATACCGGCAGCCATGTTATGGAAGTCATGTTCCTGTCCCGTCTGACCGGTCTGCTGGGCAAGGACAGTGAAGGCCAGCCCTGGTGCTATCTGACTGTCTCACCGTTGTTTGAAACCGTAGAAGATCTGGAACATATCGAACCGGTAATGTCCTCCCTGTTTAATAATGAGGTTTATAATAAATATCTTAAGGCTGCCGGTAATTTACAGGAAGTTATGCTGGGTTATTCCGATTCCTGTAAGGACGGCGGCATCCTGGCCTCCAGCTGGAATCTGTACGGCGCCCAGCGCCGCATTACGGAACTGGCCCGGGAAAAAGGCATTGATATCCGCCTGTTCCACGGTCGCGGCGGCACCATTGGACGCGGCGGCGGCCCAACCCATGAAGCCATACTGGCCCAGCCGTTCGGCTCTGTACACGGACAGATTAAATTCACCGAACAGGGCGAGGTGCTCTCCAATAAATACAGCAATAGCGAAACCGCAGTCTATGAACTGATTATGGGGATCAGCGGCCTGATGAAATCCAGCAGCTGTCTGATTAAGGCAGAGCGGGACGATAATCCCGATTACCTTAATACCATGTCCTGCCTGGCCAGAATCGGGGAACAGACCTATCGTCACCTGACCGACGAAACACCGGGTTTCCTGGACTATTTTTATGAAGCTACACCGGTCAGTGAAATCGGCCTGATGAATATCGGTTCCCGTCCTTCACACCGTAAAACCGGGGATCGTTCCAAGTCCTCAGTACGGGCTATAGGCTGGGTTTTCGGCTGGGCACAATCCCGTCATACTCTGCCGGCCTGGTATGGTATCGGCAGTGCCCTGAGTCAGTTTATCAGTGAAAATCCAGATAATCTGCAACACCTCAAGGACATGTACCGGGACTGGCCATATTTCAATTCCCTGCTGGATAATACCCAGATGGCCCTGTACAAGGCCGATATGGATATTGCCAGGGAATACGCTGAACTGTGTAAGGATGAGCAGACCCGCAACAGGGTTTATAATATGATCCACGATGAATATAATCTGACGGTTAAGGCAATTTTTCAGGTGGCTGAAATCAGCGAACTGCTGGAACACAATCCGATCCTGGGGCTTTCTCTGGGACGCCGCCAGGCCTACCTGGATACCCTGGTCCATGTTCAGCTCACCTTGCTGAAACGTTATAGAAATGAGAACCTGACTACTGAAGAGCAGGAAATCTGGCTGAGTCCGCTGCTGCGTTCCATTAATGCTATTGCGGGTGGGATGCGTAATACGGGATAAAAGCGTTGAGCGTTGAGCGTTGAGAAAATTATAAAAGTAATGAGTGGGAAGTATATGTTAATTGTTATTTCGCCGGCCAAGAAGCTGGATTTTGAGAGTTTGCCGCAGACGGATGAATATACGATGCCGGACTGTCTTGAGGAGGCCGGTGTGCTGATTGAGACCTTAAAGCCTTATTCTCCCAAAGATCTGGAAAAACTGATGCATCTGAGCAAGAACCTGGCTCAGTTAAACTATGATCGTTATCATGACTGGCATCTTCCCTTTACCCCGCAAAATGCCAAACAGGCCTTACTGACCTTTAAAGGGGATGTGTATGCCGGTATGAATGTGGAAAGCTTCTCGGAAGAGGATCTACTGTTTACTCAGGATCATCTACGGATCCTGTCGGGTCTTTATGGTCTGCTCAGGCCTCTGGATTTAATGCAGCCTTATCGCCTGGAAATGGGTACCCGTCTGAAAAATCCCCGGGGTAAAAACCTGTACGAATTCTGGGGTAGCCGGATCACTGAACTGCTCAATAAACAACTGGCAGGCATTAACTCAGATACCCTGATAAATCTTGCCTCCAATGAATACTATAAAGCCGTTAAGGCTAAAGAGATCCAGAGCAATATTATCACTCCGGTGTTTAAGGAGAAAAAGGATGATGCCTATAAAGTGATTGGGATCTACGCCAAAAAAGCCCGGGGCATGATGAGCGCTTATATTCTCAAGAACCGTCTGCAGAACCCTGAAGATATCAAGGCTTTTAATGAAGCCGGTTATGAATATAACGAAACCTTATCTGATAACAATAACTGGGTCTTTTCCAGAGACAGAAATTAATAATTAAACCTAAATAAATCTATTCCGTATTACGTAACCATGACTGTCAGCAGAGTGGAATTTATTAAAATATAAACTAAACTTGCATTTATATCGATAACAATAACTTATAAGTCAATACCGATGCCTGACTCTCTTAGTCCTGCCCCTTTATCGGTTGCTCAGGATTACACTATAATGCTCTTCTCAACAGCAGTTTCAGCTTAAAGGTGATATGAATAAGCCAAATCTGCTTTTTCTGCTTATTCTGCCCAGCTTGCTGCAGAAGATATGGCTGCGGCTGATTCCTTGCTTAATATGAGTATTGAGGAACTCACCCTGGTTAAAGTCATTATTGCCACCGGTATGGAGCAGACAAAAAGTGATGCCCCAGCTACCGTTACTCTGCTCACAGAAGACGATATTAAAAAAACCGGGGCAACCAACCTGACAGATATTCTGCAGACCGTGCCCGGTGTGCATATTCAACGCAGTGCTTTTGGTTTTCGGCCTGAAGTACGCATTCGCGGTGCCGCCAGTACCCAGACCCTGCTTATGATAAACGGTAATCCTATACGGGATCTGGTATGGAATTTCGGTATTTTCTGGAAAGGCATGCCGGCTTCTGCTATTGAACGGGTAGAAGTGATCCGTGGTCCGGGCTCTGCCCTGTACGGCGCGGATGCCAGTGCCGGGGTGATTAATGTAATCACCAAAACTGCTGGTAAAATCACTCAGAATGAAGCAGGTGTAAGAGCCGGCAGTCTTGACACCCAGGAAGGCTTTATCCAGTACGGTGATCAATGGAATGATTTTGATGTGGCTTTTACGGCTGATTATTCTACTACCAATGGTCATGATCCGGATATAAAAAATATTGCTAATGTCCGCTATGGTTATGACAACCAGGATATTCGTTTTTCCCTGACTAATAAAAACTGGCAGTTTCTGGCCAATTATATGCGCCACAACAATCTAGACACTCAGATCACTGGAGCCGGCTTCTATGATCCCGTCACTTCTGCCGATGATGAACGTTATGACCTGGATTTAATCTACTCGGATGCTCAATTCAGTGAAAACTGGGGAATTAAAGCCAAACTGCACTATCAGGATCTGGACTATAATTCTAATAAGGGTTTCAGGGAAACACCACCTGATGCCACTTTCCCGACCGGTCGAATCAATCAGATGAGCTCATCAGAACACCAGGCCCGTTTTGATTTTACAGCCAATTATAGCGGTTTTAATGAGCATACCATTACCCTGGGCAGCGGTTATAACTGGCAGGATATTTATCAGGTTGACCAGATTGTAAACTACGACGGCAATACCTATATACCGCCAACCAATATCGCCGGCACTCCCGGTGCCTTTGCCCCGGAAAAAAGCCGTGAGATCCGCTATGCATTAATTCAGGATATCTGGACACTGGCGCCTGACTGGGAATTAACCTCGGGTCTGCGTTATGACCATTACAGCGATTTTGGAGATACCTTTAATCCCCGCCTTGCCTTAGTCTGGCAGACCACCGCTAAACTGACCACCAAGTTTTTATACGGTCAGGCATTCAGGGCACCCAACTTTCAGGAACTTTATGCAATAACCAGTCGTTCTACAGGCAACTCCAGCCTGGATCCGGAAGAAACCGAAACCATAGAGCTGGCTGTTTCCTGGCAAATCAATCAGCAGGCTCAATTAAATGCCAATCTTTTTGAATACACCATTGATGATTTTATTCGCAGAGACAGCCGCCGAAAATATCAGAACAGCGGCAAACACAAAACCACCGGTGTTGAAATCGAGGGCCGATGGCAGCTGAATAATAAACTGGTATTTTCGGGTAATTACACCTGGAGAGATCCGGAACATAATGATTACCGGGTTTCAGAAGAACCCGAACAATCTGCCTATCTACGCACAGACTGGCAGTTTCTGTCCGGCTGGAACTGGGATATACAGGCTAACTGGATTGCGGACAGAGAGAGAGCTGAACATGACAGCCGCAAAAAAATGAGCGACTATACGATTACTGATACCACTTTCCGTTATAACGGTTTAAAAAACTGGGAATTTGCGGCTTCTATTCGCAATATTTTTAATGAAAATGCTAAGGATCAGGCCAATATCAGAGATAATATCAGCGGCGCAAAAATGGACTTACCCCTGCCTGAGCGCAATGCCTGGGCAGAAATTCGCTACAAATTTTAATCTCCTGTACTCTGTAACAGGAACACAAACTTCATTAACATTCAAAAATCCTATACTGGTTTTTACCCGCCTTTTTAGCCTGGTACAAAGCCTGATCTGCATTTTTATAAAGCTGTTCCGTACTGTCACAGTTTTTATCCATACTGATAGCAATACCCAGACTGATGGTCACTATCCCCCGAGCAGAAGAATAATGAGGGATTTCCTGTTGTTCTACTGCTTTGCGGATCTGTTCGGCAATTTGCATCACCCCTTCCCGGTCAGTATCCGGCAGGAGTACCACAAATTCTTCTCCACCCAGACGTGCCACCATATCTCCTGGCCGTTTAATAGTATTTTTAATGGTAGATGCAATTGTGATCAGACAGTCATCCCCCTGCTTATGACCATAGGTATCATTAAATAATTTAAAATTATCGATATCAATCATAATAAAGGCCAGGGGCTTCCTGTTTCTCAGGCTGCGCCGCCATTCCTTGTGAAAAAATTCGTCAAAACGGCGGCGGTTAGAGAGTTTGGTCAGCGAATCGTTATAGGACAGGTCTTTTAACTTTTCTTCCCTGTTCTTATGTATGGATATGTCATGAATAATCGCCAGATAACGCGGCTCATCGGCCGGCAGAGTTATCAGGGAAAAATCCACCGGAAATTCACAGCCGTCCTTACGCTTCACCAGAATAGAGGAGAACTGTTTTTCCTCTTTACTGCCTGGCTCCAGTAAATATTGTTTATACTCACCGGCAAAAGGTTCTGCCAGCAACTGTAATAAATTCATACCTTCAAGTTCTGTAATATTATAATTAAACAGTTGACTGACCGCCGGATTAACAAATTCTATATTACCCTGAGCATCGACCTCCAGAATACCGTTATCAATATGGCTAACAATCTTTTCCAGCCGATCGGCCTGCTGCTGATATTTCTGCAACACGGTTTTCAGTTCAGATTCAGAATGGGACAACTGTTTATTAAGCTGCTGTACACTGATCAGACTTTTAATTCGGGCATAGACTTCTTCTTCATAAAAGGGCTTATTGATATAGTCTGCACCACCGACAGAGAAGCCCATTAAGACATCCTCAATTTCTGATTTGGCCGATATAAACACCACCGGAATATTCCGGGTCTGTTCCTGGGACTTAAGGATCTGGCAGGTTTCATAGCCATTCATATCCGGCATCATAATATCCAGCAGGATCAGATCCGGCAGCAGATGAGTGGCAATTTTAATCGCCCGCCGGCCATCGTTAGCGGCCAGAATCTGGTAGCCTTTTAACTGTAGCATTTCAGTCAGTAGACTGATGTTTGCCGACGTATCATCAACAATAAGTATTTTAGTGTCCTGATTGTCAGTTAATAGTTCAGTCATTCACAATACTCTTTACATAAACCAGAATACCATCCAGATCGGCCGCATTAATTAACTGTTCCAGATGTGATGCGGCAACCGTTCCGGCTTCACCAAAAATATGCTGCTGCCTTAAGTGTTTTATCATTTCACCCAGACGGGTTAACTGACCATACTCTGCCGCCTGTAATAAATCTTCAACAAAACTGTCCTTAAGATCCAGTTTAATGGCTGAATCCGGTGCCATCTGAACATTTATCGCCGTCTTATCCTGTTCATTGTCCATCTTCCCGGATCTGTTTTTTTCTTCCAGTACATCCCCCATGAGCTCCTTAATAGCAAAGAATATACTCTCAAAATGGAAGGGCTTGGAGATAAACAGATCATAGCCCATAGCCATATAATGCTCCGATTTGTACTGCAGGGTAGAGGCT
>Ga0256831_1000552_pt1 | contig 19421 bp, 14 predicted proteins | sample 132544metaG_FD_189087 | JGI IMG/M metagenome (GOLD analysis project Ga0256831, IMG submission 189087) | Hydrothermal vent microbial communities from Lau Basin, Pacific Ocean - 132-544 | ecosystem: Environmental > Aquatic > Marine > Hydrothermal vents | place: Pacific Ocean: Lau Basin | collected... | reverse complement strand
CAGCACCCAGGCTTAATCTCAGGCTGGTTTTTATCTGGCGCAGGCTGAGTCTGGCTTGCAGTCTGAGCCTTAATATTGTTCGTAATTGTCGCATTGATAGTCTCTTTGTTGGCATAACCATTCCCCAATAAAAATCAGGAAGGTTAGCAGTTATTGAATATCAATGTGTGGGAAAAGATTCTGATCCATCGTGAACACTGATTCTGGAAAAACAGTAAAAGTGTTCACGATGAGATCAGAATCGGCGTTCACGATAGAACAGAATGGGTGTTCATGATGGTTCAGAAACAGTGTTCACGATAAATCAGAATCAGTGTTCATGATCGGGCAGAATATGCACCTTCCGTAGTACTTTCCCTGATACAAATTATGTCAATAAATTTAACACTACAAATTAACGGGATATTGTAAGTGACTGTTCTATTGATACAATTAGTAATGGCATGCTAATTGCACTTATATAAAGCCAATCTCATAATAATATAAAATAAGGATCTACTAATGAAAAAAACATGTCTATTTACCTTGTTGTTTTGCTTTGCAACTAGTGCTTCAGCCGCAATTATAGATTTTAGATCAGCACCCTATGCCAGTACTTTTTTTCCTCCAAACCCTGAGGTGACAACTGATACAGTTAATGGTGTAAATTTTACAATTACAGCTACAGCCAGAGGGGTTGATGGATTCAGGCAAAATTCAGATGGACTCCGCTTTGGTGTACCGGGTAATGGTATGTATTCAATCAGTATTGTGAGTGATGCTGATCTTGAATATACCAGTCTGTTGGGAAAGGGGCATACTTTAACCAATTTTGCGGGTCAATTGCCTTTCGATATTTCTGTTAATGGGGTTCAGAAAATAGATAATCTTCAGTTTCCAGCAAGTACATTTAATGCTGAAAATTTGAGTAATATTGCAGTAAGTGCCGGTGATGCTTTTCTGATTGCGGTTGATTTTCCAGCTCTGACTGGTAGTAGTATATATGCCTCGGCTGTATTACAAACACTAAATTTTAATAAGGTACAAAATCCACCGCTTCCAACTGTTCCCCTTCCTGCTACAATTCTGTTATTTATTGGAGGATTAGGTATCCTAAGAGCTTTCACTGGTAAAACCTGAAACCTGGCTGCCTGATTATATCTACTCATTTTAAGAACAGGGGAGGAGCGAAGTTAATCTTCTTCCCTTGTGAGGGATGAATAGGGGGGATAAGAGCATTTCAACTATTTTAAATACCCCTTCAAAAACTCCCCCGTATAAGACTTGTTATTCTTAACCAGCTCCTCAGGCGTAGTACAGTCAATAACCGTACCCCCCTTATTGCCCCCTTCCGGCCCGATATCAATGATCCAGTCTGCCGTCTTAATCACATCCAGATTATGCTCAATAATTACCACTGTATTACCGTGATCTCTGAGTTTAAACAAAACCTGTAATAACTGCTTAATATCATAAAAATGCAGACCTGTGGTCGGTTCATCCAGTATATACAGAGTCTTGCCCGTATCCCGCTTGGACAATTCTCTGGACAGCTTAACTCTTTGTGCTTCTCCTCCCGATAAAGTTGTAGCACTCTGACCCAGTTTGATATAAGACAGACCCACATCAAGTAAAGTCTGTAATTTACGTTTTAAGGCGGGTATAGCACTGAAAAACTCATGGGCTTCTTCAATGGTCATATCCAGCACCTGGTAAATATTTTTACCCTTGTACTTGATCTCCAGGGTTTCCCGGTTATAGCGTTTGCCCTTGCAGACATCACAGGGGACATAGACATCGGGCAGAAAATGCATCTCAACCTTAATAACCCCATCGCCCTGACAGGCTTCGCAACGCCCGCCTTTAACATTAAAGCTGAACCGGCCAACATTATAGCCACGGGAACGGGCTTCATTAGTGGCGGCAAATAAATCACGGATGGAAGTGAACAGGCCGGTATAAGTGGCTGGATTGGAGCGGGGGGTACGGCCAATAGGGCTCTGGTCAATATCAATGGCCTTGTCAAACTGATCCAGCCCTTCAATAGACTTAAATGGCGCCGGTGAAGTATTGGCCCGGTTTAAAATACCGGCGGCATACTGGTACAGAGTATCATTAATTAAGGTGGATTTGCCTGAACCCGAAACTCCGGTGACTACCGTAAGTAGACCGATCGGGATGGTGATATTAACCTGTTGTAAATTATTGCCCGAAGCTCCTTTAATTTTTAACAGGCGTTTTTTATCTATCGGAGTACGCTGTGCCGGTACCGCAATAGCATCTGCTCCGCTGAGAAATTGCGCAGTAATGGATTTTTTGTTTTTCAGTATCTGTTTTAAAGAGCCCTGAGCAACAATCTTACCGCCATGAACCCCTGCACCCGGGCCGATATCCACAATATAATCCGCTGCACGAATAGCATCTTCATCATGTTCTACGACGATAACGGTATTGCCCAGATCTCTTAAATAATTGAGTGTATTTAACAGACGCTGATTGTCTCTCTGGTGCAGACCAATAGAAGGTTCATCAAGGATATACATGACACCCACCAGTCCGGCACCAATCTGGCTGGCCAGGCGGATCCGCTGGGCCTCACCGCCGGAAAGAGTTTCGGCACTGCGATCCAGGGTAAGATATTCCAGGCCGACATTCACCAGAAAGTTAAGCCGCTGTTTAATCTCAACTACTATTTTTTTGGCTATTTCACCACGTTTACCGGGCAGTTTGAGTTTCTCAAAAAAATCGGCGGTATCACCAATAGACATGGCCACGACTTCGGGCAGGTTTTTGCTTTTTATAAATACATTACGGGCCGCAATATTAAGCCGGCTGCCGTGGCAGTCCGGACAGGTATGAACGGTCTGGTATTTGCTCAGTTCTTCGCGCACCACATTGGAATCGGTTTCCAGATAGCGGCGCTGCATATTATGAATCACCCCTTCAAATGGTGCGTTGCGGGTGGTCTTTCTGCCCTTGTCGTTAACATAAACGAAATTGATGAATTCACCCTGATTACCATAGAGGATCATGTCCTGTATTTTTTTCGGCAGTTTATTAAACGGGGTGTCCAGGTCAAAATTATAGCGCTCTGCCAGTGACCTGAGCATCTGAAAATAATAGGCATTGCGCCGATCCCAGCCGCGGATTGCACCGGAAGTCAGAGGTGCATCAGGATTGTGCACAACTTTTTGCGGATCAAAATACTGTTTAACCCCCAGTCCGTCACAGCTGGGGCAGGCACCGGCCGGGTTATTAAAGGAAAAAATTCTGGGCTCCAGTTCAGTCAGGCTGTAGCCGCATTCCGGGCAGGCAAAGCGGGCAGAAAAAGAAATGTCAGCATCTTTAGCATCATCCATAAAGGCGATTCTGGCTGTGCCGTTAGACAGTTCAAGGGCGGTTTCAAAGGAGTCGGCCAGACGCTGTTTTAAATCTTCACGTACCTTAAAGCGATCCACAACCACCTCAATGGTGTGTTTTTTATGCAGTTCCAGTTCCGGAGGATTATCCAGTTCATAGAGTTCGCCATCAATGCGGATCCGGATAAAACCCTGTGCCCGAAGTTCACTAAACAGAACATGATGTTCACCTTTACGATCCTGCACCACGGGAGCCAGCAACATAAGCTTAGTGCCTTCGGGTAGAGCCAGGGTTCGATCCACCATCTGGCTGACTGTCTGGGCATCCAGGGTGGTATGGTGTTCCGGGCAGCGGGGTTCGCCAGCTCGGGCAAATAATAAACGCAGGTAATCGTAGATTTCTGTGACTGTACCTACAGTCGAGCGGGGGTTGTGTGAGGTAGACTTCTGCTCAATGGAAATGGCCGGGGACAAACCCTCGATATGATCAATATCGGGCTTTTCCATCATGGACAGAAACTGCCGGGCATAGCTGGACAGGGATTCCACATAACGGCGCTGGCCTTCGGCGTAAATGGTGTCAAAAGCCAGGGATGATTTACCGGAACCGGACAGGCCGGTGATCACAATAAGCTTATCGCGGGGCAGCTCTAAATCAATGTTTTTAAGATTATGGGTACGCGCCCCCTGAATTTTAATTGTATCCATAAAATATAGTAACAAGCCTGAACAAAAACTGATAATATACTGTCTTTCTAAGTAAAAGAACAATGAAAAGTAGAATAATTATAGTTATTGATTTGGCATGAATTTAATCCGTAGCTGAGTCCCCTGGTTTATTTCTGAAGACACCGTGAATCTATCCATGGAGGCTTTTCGACGCGATCATGCTGTCGAAACTTTAGAAAGAAGCCAGGGAACACAGCTGCTTTGTGCTAAATATTAAGGTATTTAAATTAAATATAATGAACAGTAAGTCATCACAAACCGAAATCGATAAACTAACCCCCACTGAAAAACGGGCCTCATTATCACTGGCCAGTATATATTCTCTGCGTATGCTGGGCCTGTTTATGATTTTTCCGGTTTTTTCTCTGTATGGTCAACAACTGGAAGACAATACTCCCTTATTAATCGGTCTGGCCATTGGTGCTTATGGTTTAACTCAGGCTATTTTTCAGATCCCTTTCGGCATGCTGTCAGACAAGATTGGCCGCAAGCCGGTGATTGTGGCGGGGATGCTGATTTTTGCAGCAGGCAGTGTGGTTGCGGCCGTTTCAGATTCTATTTACGGGGTGATTCTGGGGCGGATTATTCAGGGCAGTGGGGCTGTTGCTGCAGCCGTTATGGCTCTGGCAGCCGATTTAACCCGTGAAGAACATCGCCTGAAAATTATGGCGACCATTGGTATGAGTATCGGTTTTGCCTTTGCGGTAGCCATGGTCGCCGGTTCTATTCTCAATGAATGGATTGGGGTTGACGGTATGTTCTGGTTAACGGCGGTGTTTGCCCTGCTGGGTGTGGCCGTTACCCTGTTCTGGGTGCCTGATGCACCGAAAAGTTTTCACCGGGAAACCGAGCCGGTGCCGGAACAGTTTCGAACTATTTTAAAAGACCGGCAGTTACTGCGCCTGGATATGGGTATTTTAATCCTGCATATGGTGTTAACCGCTACCTTTCTGGTGATACCGATTGCACTGGTTGATGAGCAGCATGCCAACCTGCCGTCTGCCGAGCACTGGAAGATCTATCTGCCAGTGATGCTGTTGGCCATGGGAATGATGGTGCCGTTTATTATTATTGCCGAGAGTAAACGGCGTATGAAAGAGGTGTTTGTTGGGGCCATTAGTGTTGTGGCTCTGGCAGAACTGGGCTTCTGGGAATTTCATGATTCTATTTACGGTCTGACTATTTTTATTCTGGTGTTTTTTACCGCCTTTAATATTCTGGAAGCCTCCCTGCCTTCTCTGGTGTCCAAAATGTCACCGACCGAGGCCAAAGGAACGGCCATGGGCATTTACAGTACCAGCCAGTTCCTGGGTGCCTTTTTCGGCGGCCTGATAGGTGGAAAGTTATTAGGCTTATATGGTATAAATGGAGTTTTCCTGTTTGCTGCCTCGGCCATGCTGGTATGGCTGTTGTTTGCCCTGACCATGAAGTCACCGCGTTATCTTAGTACTTATGTAGTGAAACTGGGTAAAATTCAGGAACAGGATGTGTTAAAAGCCACCGCCGGTCTAACCGCTATTCGCGGTGTGGCAGAGGCCGTAGTGATCCCGGAGGATCAGGCGGCCTATTTAAAAGTGGAATTACATGCCCTGGATAAAGAGGGACTGCTGCAACTTTCAGAGCAGTATTCGCACGAGAAATAAGAGCAATTTTAAGAACAATCTTGAAGAGCAATTAAAAAGAGGATAAATAATGGCTGGAGTTAATAAAGTAATCCTGGTTGGGAGACTGGGAAAAGAGCCGGAAGTACGTTATACACCGGATGGTAAGCCTATTACCAATATCACTCTGGCTACTTCAGAAACCTGGAAAGATAAAAATACCGGACAACGGCAGGAACGTACGGAATGGCATCGGGTGGTATTTTTTGGCGGAGTAGCCGGTGTCGCCGGTGAATACCTGCATAAAGGTTCCCAGGTCTATATTGAAGGCAAACTGCAGACCCGTAAGTGGCAGGATAAAAACGGTCAGGATCGTTATACTACAGAAGTTGTAGTGGATAGTTTTAACGGTGTAATGCAAATGCTTGACAGCCGTACCGGCGGTGATACCGCCTTTAATCAGGACAACCAGCAGAATCAGAATAACGCACCACAGCAAAACCAGCAGTTTAATCAGTCTCAACCTCAGAACCAGCCCCAGTCGGCTCCCGCCGCACAGCCTTTTGAGGAAGATTTTGATGATGATATACCCTTCTAATCAGTACGTTTTTAAAAAATGTTGATTACAAAATTAGAAAAGGCTCTGTTATAAACAGGGCCTTTTTATTTTTAGTTTCTATGAGAAATTTTAGTGAATGCTGAAATAGTATTTGTCTTTACATTACTGCTGTTTACAATCATCCTGTTTGTATCCGATAAGGTTCGCCTGGATATTGTTGCTATTGGCGTTATTCTGGTGCTGATGCTCAGCGGCCTGCTTACTCCGGTGGAGGCTTTATCCGGTTTTGCTGATCCGGTGGTGCTGTTAATCGCCGGTCTGTTTGTGATTGGTGAGGGGCTGTACCAGACCGGTATTGCCTTTGCGGTCGGTCACTGGCTGATGCGGGTGGCCGGAACCCATGAAGTTCGCCTGATGGTGATGCTTATGCTGGTGGTGGCAGGCTTATCGGCTTTTATGAGTTCTACCGGTGCGGTAGCTATTTTTATTCCCATTGTTTTAAGTCTCAGTGTTAAGGCCGGGATTAATCCATCCAGACTATTACTGCCAATTGCCATGGCCTCTTTAATCGGCGGTATGCTGACATTGATTGGTACACCGCCTAATCTGGTGGTCAGTACACAGCTGGAACGGGAAGGGCTTGAACCTTTTGGTTTTTTCAGTTTTACACCCATTGGCTTAACGGTTCTGCTTTGCGGCATTATCTACATGTTACTGGTAGGACGTTATCAGCTGCCAAAGCGGGCTGCTGGCAAGCCTAAGCGTAACCAGCGCAGTATTCGAGAACTGGCTGATGCCTATGCGGTACGGGACAAAATCAGGCTTTTGCAGCTGGGCAGCGGCTCATCCCTGGCGGGGCAGAGCATAGAGCAGGCTCGACTATTAAGCCGTTATGGTATTGTAGTCATTGGCATTGAACATAATAAGCTGTTAAACCCAGCTTTATCCAGTTCTGTACTGTCATCTAATGATGCCTTACTGGTGTTTGGTAAACAGACAGATCTGGAGCATTTTCGTGATGAGGAACAACTGACTGAATTGCCACTGGATGAATATCAGGTTCAGCGGGTAAAACAGGAGCTGGGACTGGCTGAAGTCCTGCTTACACCTGACTCCCACCTTATAGGCCAAACTTTGATTGAGGCGGATTTCAGGAAACATCATGATCTGACTGTGCTCGGCATTCAGCGGCTGGGAGAATCACTGCAGGATAATTTTACTCATATTCCCCTGGCTTTTGGTGATTCTGTACTAGTGGCCGGAGGCTGGCAGGCCATTGCAGAGCTTAAGGAAGGGCATGATGATTTTCTGGTATTAAACCTGCCTGAAGAACTTGCTGAAGTGGCACCCGGCAGACATAAATCCACTCATGCTCTGGTTATTCTAGCGGTAATGCTGGTACTTATGACCTTTAACCTGGTGCCTAATGTGGCAGCGGTATTACTGGCGGCACTGGCCATGGTACTGACCGGCTGTATTACCATGAACAACGCCTACCAGTCGCTGAATGCTCAGAGCCTGGTGCTGATCGCCGGCATGCTGCCCATGGCCACGGCCCTGGAGAAAACCGGAGCCGTGAGTCTTATTGCCAGTGCTCTGGTTGCTGCAATCGGAGATTTTGGTCCCTTTGCCCTTATGGCGGGGCTGTTTGTTCTGACTTCTGTGTTCAGCCAGTTTATTTCCAATACCACCACGACTGTACTGATTGCCCCCATTGCCGTGGCGGCAGCCAGTGCCTTAAATATATCCGTTTATCCCATACTTATGACCGTGGCCATTGCTGCTTCCACTGCTTTTGCCACACCGGTGGCTTCTCCGGTAAATACCCTGATCCTGGGGCCTGGCGGATATAAATTTATGGATTTTGTTAAAGTGGGGGTTCCCCTGCAGATCCTGGCCATGATAGTGACTTTACTGCTGGTACCAGTGATATTTCCGCTTGCTCCGTAATTATTGCTCCAGCCTTTTTAACATATTTCGGGCCAGTTCAATGACCTGTTTGTCCTGGCTGATTTTAGTAATTTTTTCAAAGGCCGCATAAGCTTCATCCAGTAAATCGCTCATGTCACTAATAATGCCGAGGGTGTCATTTAAACTGCTGATAATTTTTTCTATGTCGTCATCGGTCTCAAACTGCCGTTCACTGGATAATACCGGCTCTGATGACTTTCCTGATAGTTGCTGCAGGACTTTTTCAAATGCAGAGCTGTTATTAAAATCGGCTGATTCAAACAGGGCTTTTAGTTCCAGGTTAACTTCATCCAGGTCAAACTGTTCAGGGTCAAAGTGTTCTCCCAGCCATTCCTGGATGTCCTCATATTCTTCCGGATCCTTTTCAGGTTCCGCCAGGATTTCGCTCAGATGCATATAGCCCGGGGAGCCGCCGGAGTCCTCGGGGGGGCAGGCGCGTTTGCCTCTGATGCAGATAACGGGAAGCTGTTCAGACTGGTAGGGCAGCACTTTCTCCAGGGTGATTTTATGTTTCCAGTCATCACCAAAATCATATTCATAGTTAAACCAGTCCTGTTCTTCGCGTAGGATATCACTGAGCAGTACCACGGACTCATCTACGCCCGGATCATCAGGCACAAAGGCAAAATCATCCTGGGTATATTGAGGGCGGAACAGATTGCCTTCCTGATCCACAAACTGGTGCAGGTGGGTATCAAGCCAGCCCATGCTGGACTGAATGGCTACATGCAGGGCATCCAGGGTAATGCGGCTGTCCACCTGCAGACGTCGCCAGATGGGCGGTTTTATGTCCTGTAGCTGGATTTTAATCTGGTAGGTATTGCGTAGTGCAGGTATATGACTGGATTGTGGCATTCAGGCTCCCCGGTTTTGTCTTATTATACACTGCAGATAAGCCGGAAACTATTCTGTGTTCATCCGATTAATGAATATGCTACACGTAGTTCCTTCTCCCTGAGGGAGAAGGTTAGGATGATGGGCAAATCAGGCATAATTTCGGGAGGAGATATAAACCTCAGTCCAGTTTGCTGTTAATGGTTTTAAGCAGCGTTTTTACATCCGCCAGTTCCTGATTCAGAACCTTTATTTCATGCTGATAAACCAGTTCCTTTGCCGTTTCCGGTTTTTCTGTGTCATTATCCGCATTATGTTCGTCTCCTTTAATAGTAAAAATAGCATCCACCACCAGACCAATAAACAGGTTAACCATAATAAAGGTGACAATCAGAATATAAATAACAAAGAAAACCCAGGCCATAGGATGGACTTCAATTACCGGACGGGCAATACCCATAGACCAGCTTTCCAGGGTCATGATCTGGAACAGGGTATACATGGATTCACCCAGGGTGCCAAACCATTGTGGAAAAGTGGCACCGAATAAATTAGTGGCAATAATGGCAAATACATAGAAAAACAGCAACAACACCAGGGAAACTGAAGCCATGCCGGGAATAACGCTTAAAATAGCAGAAATAATCAGACGCATTTGTGGCACAATGGTTAACAGGCGGAATAACCGTAAAACCCTTAGAACACGCAGTACAGACAGACCTTCACCTGCCGGGATCAGGGAGATGGACACTACAAAAAAGTCAAACAGGCTCCAGGGATCCTTAAAAAAGGCCCATCTATGGACATAAATTCGCAACAGGATTTCAATGGTGAATATACCAATAATGGCCATATCCAGAGTATGGAGCAGCACTCCGTACTCAGACATAATGTCTCTGGAGGTCGCCATACCCAGGGTAATGCCGTTAAAAATAATTAAAAAGGTAATAAAATGCTGGAAATAACGAGTTTCTATAAACTGTTTGACGGTTTTTTTTAAATGCATGGGTTTATTAGTCTGGTTTTTAATATAAATTTAGCGGTTCAGTACTGGAATATGTGTCCGCAGCGGTTAAAAATCAATTATTTCCCTTTTACTGAAACACTAAAGACCTTATATTTAAATTAACTACTCAAAACACAGGCAAAATGCAGGAATTTTAATGAAAGTCTTTTTATTTATACTCTTATTTCTCAGTGCTGTGCCGGTGCATGCTCAATTGAATGAGTTGAGTGAACCCACAGAGTGGAGTGATTCTATCCAACAGGGCTGGGACAAGTCTAAACAATATGGTGCCAAGGCCTGGCAGGCCACTAAAGACACTACCAGGGAATTGTGGAACTCAACTAACCAGATGTTTACCCTTTCTGAAAAGGAACGACAGCAGGCGCGTCAGGATGAAGAGGATGAACGCTTCCGGCAAATGTGGTCACAGCTGTTTTCTGAGATGCAGGAGGGTGTGCAGCTGGTAGATAAAATCAAGCAGGCGCCTCAAAGCCGTTTTTTCGGAGAGGATAAACAGTCCCTGCAGGAGGATCTGGATAAAATCCTGGATAAAATGGTGGTGCTGCTTGAGGATGAAAATATCAATGATTACCGGCATAAAATTGCTGAAATTGATGACTATATTGCCACTTCAAAAGCTAATATTGCCTACTATCGAGAACAGCGGATCACAGCACCGCGCACCCATATGGTGAAAACCACGAAGGAAGCCTTTGACAAAAAAATTGCCCAGGAACAGGAAAATATTAAGCTCTACCGTCAGGAAAGCCGGCGCATTAAAGTCTATCTGCGTGAACGTCTGCAGGATATAGGTATTAACCTGAGCCAGGAACAGGTAGAAGTATTGCTCAGTCGTGTGGACGGTGATGATATTATCCAGATGTCGGTGGTATTTGACGTGCTTAAAAAAATCACCCAACGCTTAATGCAGCTTACCCGGGAATCCGGCGAAGATATCCAGCAGGCCAGGAAATACTATGGTATGCATGTGGTTTTACTGGAAATGGTCAATTATATGCAGGACAAATACATTGAACAGGTGGATAAAATATACATCCCCAAAATTGATGCTATTATCAATAAAACCCTGGCGACCCGTAATATCGCCCAGATCCATTTAAAAGAAGAAACCAGTCCCGGACGCAGAACTATTTACCAGAAAAATATCCAGGCTCAGACTCTGACACTTAAAGCGGCCCGATTATATAAACACAACCTGGAAGAGCAAAAAGCAAAAGTCCGTAAAGCCCAGAATGTGATAAAAAAGGATCTGCAGCTGGCACAAAATACCTATGATACTGTGGAGCTGAGTGCCGATTTACTTTCCGTACTTAAAACCAGCCAGGCTTCTTTTGATGTATTGATGAACTTGCAGGTACCGGAAATCGTGCCATTTGAAAACCTGCAGATGAAAAATAAATTTCAGGAATTGTCAGAAACTTTAAGAAATAATCAAACAATCAATTACTAAACAGAACAAATTCCTGTGTCTGCAAGGCAATTTCCAGTTCCTCATTGGTTTTTATCACCAGAATTTTTACTTTTGAATGTGGACTCTGTAACTCAGACAGAGCATCATAAACAACCTGATTTTTATTACTGTCCATAATAATTCCAAGCCCGTCCATGTTTGTGCAGACTTGTCTGCGAATAAAGTCAGAATTCTCGCCAATGCCGCCGGTAAAAATAAGCCCCTCAATGCCATTAAGTGCTGCAGTATAAGCACCAATATACTTTTTGATCCGGTAGCAGAAAATATGAATGGCCAGTGCTGATAACTCATCACCCTGGTCTGCCTGTTTGATAATGGTGCGCATATCATTCTGTCCGCACAGCCCTTTCAGACCGCTTTGCTTATTCAGCAGATCATCCAGTGTATCAATATCCGCCCCGGTTTCCCTGGCCAGGTAAAATAAAATGGCCGGGTCAATATCCCCGCTGCGACTGCCCATTAATAAACCCTCCAGGGGCGTCATGCCCATTGAAGTATCAATGGACTGGCCATTAAGCACTGCAGCGGCACTGGCGCCATTGCCTAAATGCAGACTGATCAGCCGGGTGTTTTTAATACCATAAGTGTACTCCAGAAACTCAGCAGCCTGACGGGTAACATATTGATGAGAAGTACCGTGAAAACCATAACGGCGGATATGGTATTTTTTATACAGCTCATAAGGCAGGCCATAGGTATAGGCATAATCCGGCAGACCGGCATGAAAAGCTGTATCAAAGACCGCCACCTGTGGTACATCCGGAGCAGACTGCCGGGCCATTTTTATGCCCAGCACATTAGCCGGATTATGTAAGGGGGCTAATGGAATTAACTGTTCTATAGCCTCAATAGTTTGAGTATTGATTAAAGTCGGTTGTTTAAAACATTCACCGCCATGCACGACTCGATGACCAATGGCATCCAGATCCGCCAGGTCGTCAATATGCCCCTGTGCTGATAACTGTTTCTCCATAGCCATAATGGCCTGCTGATGATCGCTGACCTGTTCAATTAAGCCAGAATGCAATACCCTGTGGCCATCCATATCAAATAACTGAAACTTCAGGGAAGAACTTCCAGAATTGAGCACGAGAATTTTCACAAATATTGTCTCACTATAAGGTGTTTAAAAAACCCTTCAAAAAAACTGTCCATAAGAAGCCTGGTCTGCAGGCATTCCTGCCCACATAAACTGAAAGTTTATTCCTTAGCCACCAACACCTGAGCCTGAATAGCTGTAATGGCTACGGTATTGATAATATCCGGCACCAGGCACCCACGGCTTAAATCATTTACCGGCTTTTTCAGTCCCTGTAAAACAGGCCCAATGGCAATAGCGCCGGAAGAACGTTGGACCGCCTTATAAGTATTATTACCGGTATTCAGATCAGGGAAAATAAACACTGAGGCATTACCTGCCACCTGAGAATCCGGCAGTTTACTGCGGGCCACGTCTGGAGAAATGGCCGCATCGTACTGCATTGGGCCTTCAATAAGCAGATCAGGGCGGCGCTTTTGAGCAATCAGGGTGGCTTCGCGAACCTTATCCACATCCTTGCCTTTCCCTGATGTACCGGTAGAGTAGGACAGCATGGCAATGCGGGGTTCAATACCAAACATTTGTGCTGTTTCAGCAGAACTGATACAGATTTCAGCCAGTTGTTCGGCATTAGGATCAGGATTAACGGCACAGTCCCCATAAACGAGTACCTGAGTTTCCAGACACATAATAAACACACTGGAAACCAGGGATATATCAGGCGTGGTTTTAATAATCTGCAGTGCAGGTCTAATAGTATCTTCGGTGGTATGAATTGCGCCGGAAACCATGCCGTCAGCATGACCCATATAGACCATCATGGTGGCAAAATAGGACACATCGGCAATGGCATCGGCCGCCCGTTCGGGAGTAACCCCTTTGTGTTTTCTGAGCTGATACAGAGTTTCTGTATAAAGTGTAATATGCTCTGACTGAAGCGGATCGATAATTTGTGCCTGTTCAATATTTAGTCCCAGGGATGCCGCATGGGTTTTTATGGCGGTTTCATTACCCAGAAGGGTAATATCCACGACCTGCCGGCGCATCAGGATCTCCGTAGCTCTTAAAATACGCTCATCACCGGCTTCGGGCAGCACAATATGCATGCGCTGGCTTTTGGCCTGCTCCAGCAGCCGATGTTCAAACATAATGGGAGTCATTATGGAAGACTCAGTAATATCCGCCTGCCTGAAAATCACATCACCATCTACATGGCGGTCAAACAGCCCCAGTGCCAGAGCCTGTTTGTGCGGGTTGCCTGAGGCAATGGCGGCTTTAACCTGTTCCACTTGCCGGGTAGTGGTAAAGGTATCTTCCGCAACAGACAAAATAGGAACCTTCAGATCCATTCCCTGCAATAGTCGGAGCATGTTCTTTTCCGGTGTAAATCCACCGGTCAACATAATGCCCGCCAGATTCGGATAATTAAGGGAGCGCAATGCCGTCAAAGAAGCCAGCAGAATATCTGCCCGATCACCGCCGGTAATAATTAAATCCCCATCCTCAATATAGCGCAGAAAATGTTCCACCGTCATGGTGGCAATTTTAAACTGCCGAACTACTTTCTGCTGAGCCTCGTCAGAGCCCATAATACAATGTGCCTGCAGAGCCTGCCTGATATCCGCCAGAGTTGGGGTATCCAGTTCAGGTTCATCGGGAATATAAAAAACTGGTATGTTATCCGCTTTAGCGGACTGCAGCTGAGCAAAAGCTGCTTCGGATACCCGGTTAACAAAACTGGCAAAATGTGTAGCGCCGGATTTACGGATAATATTATGGGTGATATTAATTTCTTCCTGCACCGCCTGTGCATCCTGACTAGCGGCATTAACCACTCCGATAAAAGGGCAACCCAGGTTTTTGGCAATTTCCAGGTTAATATTCATATCAAATGCAGCCAGAAAACCGGAGTTATTCAGCCCTTCGCAGACAATAAAGTCGTATTTTTTCTGTAAATCGTTAAAGCGGATCAGTAACTGCTCGTAAAACTCCTTTAACCGCCCCTGTGATGCCAGTTTATTAACGGCCTCAATATCAAAACTATAGCATTCCTTGTAGTTCATATCGGGGCAGTATTTGCTGCGGATCAGCTCAATATCATTATCGGTCTGATCACGACGGTCAATCACAGGACGGAAAAAAGCCACCTTATCAATACGGCGGGTCAGCAACTCCATTACACCCAGTGTAATAAGCAGTTTACCTGCATGGGGTTCCATGGAGGCAATATACAGGCTACTGGTTTTCAAGCAATCATATTCCGTAGTAGTTAAATGAACAGAAAAGTGTGTAAAACTGTACTTGAAATAAATACTTTAATCAAATGAAAGAAATTTACAGGATGGATTCTATAACACATCCTAAATGTATTATTATTCCACATTGCCCTTGATTATTGATTATAATGTGCAGAATCATGCGCATCTTTAGTATTACCACGCAGTGAAAGGAAAGCATAGCTCTTGAAACAGATATCAGAAAAACAACTGCTTGTTATTACAGCCTTTTGCAGTATTCTGCTTTCACTCTGGCTATCAGCTTCCAGTGATATTATCTCCAGGGATTCAACGCTTTATCTTAAAGTGGCGCAGGCATTTCTTGATGCAGGGTTTGTAGAAGCATTTAAAACCTGGAGCTGGCCTTTTTATCCCATTTTTTTTGCGCTTATTCATCAACTGACCGGTTTAAGTCTGGAATATTCTGCATATGCATTAAATGCCATTCTTAACGCTGTAGTCTGTGTCGCTTTTGTAAAAATCTATTCAAAAATTGCCTTTAATGGCCATCGATTATGGGTGGCGGCGTTATTTATTATTACCTTTGTTGGCTTTAATGATTACCGGGGTGATATTATCCGTGGTTACGGGTTCTGGGCATTTACTCTGCTGGCCGTTTATTACTATGTATGTTTTTATCAAACCCGGCAGAAAGCAGAGGCATTTAAATGGCAAATATCGATATTTATGGCCACACTTTTTCGCCCCGAGGCTATTGTGTTTGCCTTTGCAGCCCCGCTGTTTTTCCTGTTTATACCCTCAGTTCCTTTTAAACAACGGCTGTCCAGCTATGCCTGGTTAAGCAGTTTTATACTGCTTATTGCTTTATCTATTAGTGTAGTATTCCTGGTGTCATCTGAATTCAGGGAATTAATCATGAACCATAGGCCGATACAGGCGGATTACCTGTCCCCGTCATTTTTATTAGGTAGTTTCCACCAGGGAGTTGATAACTTTATTAAGTATGTACTGGTCTGGGATTTTTCGGCTAAATATGCACCTCTTATGCTTGCCAGCGGTCTGTTGACCATGCTGGTGTATAAAGTGCTGTTAAATCTGGGGCTGGTATATGCGGGGATATGGGGAGCTGGAATTTACCAAAAATGGCTGCGCCTTAAGAAAGAATCATGGATTGTTCTGTATTTTGCCCTGATTGCATTTGTTATCTTAATGGTGCTTAACTTTTCCCGTTTTTATGTCTCTTCACGTTATATTGTGCTACTGGTTATTTTACTGGGGTTGATTGTGGCTCAATACCTGGATGTGTTATTGCAGAAACTATTTCAAAACAGAAAAAAATGGTTATTAACTGCTGTATCGGCATATATAGCCGTACAGTTTCTGGATAGTATTATTTCTATCGGCGCCTCCAAGGCTCCCATTAAGGACATTGCGCAGTGGACAGTTCAGAATATAGACACTAATGAAAAAATAGCCTGTAATGAATCCCGGCTGGGATATTATTCAAACTACCATTGTACGGACATAACAAGTATTTCAGACTTCTATAGCCCGGAAAAAATAACCCAGTTAAAACAACAGGGATTCCGTTATTTATTATTGTGGGTAAAGCATAATAATAAGGCTATGCATAAAGCCCTTGCGGATAAGAAGCAATTTGAATTGCTTAAAAAGTTTGCAAATAAAAAGGATGACCTGGGCGCTTTGTATTTAATTAAACAGGGTAAAGAAAAATAGCAGAATCAGTGGTAACCCATCTCAGAAAGAAGGCTTAATACTTTCGGTGCAATTTTTTCTGCGTAGGCCCGGTGTCCTTTCTTTGTCCAGTGAGAATCATTTTTAAAGCTGTAGGGCGGGGCAAATACTCCGTCTGGAAAAATAGAAGTCGTGGCAATAATACGGATATCTTTTTCCTGCAGCCACTTTTTATTAACCTGTTCCGGCTGAAAATCATCAGATAATAATAATGCAAACCGGGCTTTATTGTTTTTAACGGTTTTGTCCAGTTTATTAATAATGCTGGTGGTTAACAAATCACCTATTGAAGCTTTATGTGCAGAACCGGATTTCCCGGGTGTCTTATTTTGTTCTGTCTTGCTTATGGTCGCAGAAGAAGCCTGGGCGGCTTTAGGACTGGCTGCAAAATACAGTTTTTTTAACATATCAGGATGCTGTCTTATCAACATCGTAATATAAGTAAAAAAAGCAGAATAATCGGTCAGGTTTACTTGTATTTGACACAAGGTACGATTTAAAGCCGTATCCAGACGCTTAACATGAAAGTCCTGATCCAGCCGGAATTCTGAACAAATCGGATACCGGGGGGTTGGATAAGCTGTAAGGTTTAATTTGCCACCGTATTCTTTTGGCTTGAGCTGGAAAGCCGGTTTGCCAAAAGGTCGGCGCATTCTGTGTAAGGTAATATTATTTAAGGGATCGTTGCTGACATGCTGAAACAGAACCAGGTCCGCCTGCAGATTTTTTCCTTTTTCTTTATAGTATAAAAAACTCTGATCGGTACCGTAACCCCGTACCCCGGCATTAATAACCTGTACCGGAGTGTCCAGTTTTTTATTCAGCAGTAGCTGCAGTTGTGCGCTATAGGTATCTTTAAAGGGGACTTCAAAACCGGCTGTTATAGAATCCCCCAGAACCAGAATGCGTAATCCGTTCTTTTTGGTGATTTCCGGTCCTCTCAGACCCTCAGAATTAATCTGTATTTTAGTGTCATACTCAACGGGCCAGGGGCGGGGGCCGATATATTCGCCTTCTGAATCCGGTATATGAGACCAGCCCAATAAGGGATCATACTGCCAGAGCATAGAGGATTTGGAGTAAGTTTGATAAATAGGCTGATAACCGGCCAGCCGAAACCCTGCTTCAAGTAAAAGAAAACATACCAGAATGGAAAATAATACCAGCAACAGGTTGGTAAAGGTATTTTTTAAAGACTTTAATAAAGGCATAATGCCCTACTCGCTCTCTCTTCCAAAAGGAAGAGAGAGGTTAAGGTTAAAACAGCGTATAGATAAACGGTGCAATGGCAGAACCCTGGGCCAGAACCAGTAAAGCCCCCAGCATTACCATAATCAGGATAATGGGCAGTAACCAGAATTTTTTTCTGACCTTTAAAAAGCTCCATAAATCTTTAAGTAACTCAAACATTAAAAAGGGTTCTCCATATTATTAATATTTTTTTCACGCTTAATATAATAGCTGTCTACCTTATGTTTTTTCTTCATGGGATCAAAGCCGAATAACCGGGCAACAAAACCCATGGGGGTTAATATCAGGTAGAAAATGGTAAACAGCAGTATGCGGCTGTTAATAAATCCCAGTACATCGGCAAACTTTAACCAGGCTTTGTGCACAGGAGCCAGCATCCGGGGCATTAATGCGCCCGTCAGGGCAAAGGCTGCTGAGACTATATACGGTGTCCAGGAAAATTCCCAGTGCCACAGCCAGGGCAGTAACAAAGCAAAAAACACCAGGATCATGCCGGCCATTATCCAGGCAAACTGGCGTATTTCTTTTATATCATAGTTTTTTGTCATAATAGTTATTTTTTATAGTAGATAAGACTCGTCTGGTTTAGTCCAGTTCAAACTCATTGCGCCAGTCGCTGTTGTCCTTAAACGCGGCCTGTTCTTCTTTATATAAAATAAAGTTTTCCAGTACCAGGACATCCATCTCGGTACGCATAAAACAGCGAAAAGCATCTTCCGGTGTGGCAACAATCGGCTCGCCGCGGACATTAAAAGAGGTATTGATCAGCACAGCACAGCCGGTCAGGTCTTTAAATGCTTTAAGTATTTGATAATACCTTGGGTTGGTTTCCTGATGAACGGTCTGGATCCGTGCAGAATTATCCACATGAGTAATGGCCGGCAGGGTAGAGCGGATCTGTTTTAAACGCTCCAGACCTTTTCTGGTTTTTTCCACCGGCTTTAATAATTTGGCCGCCACCTGGGCTACAATCAGCATATACGGACTGGGTGTATGCTGGTCAAAATACTCGCTGACATCTTCCGCCAGAACCGAAGGGGCAAAAGGCCGGAAGGATTCACGGTACTTGATTTTCAGGTTCATGGTGGACTGCATTTCGGTATTGCGCGGATCACCAATAATGGAACGACCGCCCAGAGCACGTGGCCCAAACTCCATGCGCCCCTGGAACCAGCCGACTACCTTAGCATCATTGATTTTTTGAGCCAGCAGTGGAAAAAAATCCTCATCCTCATGAAAATGATAAGGTATGGAATGGGATTCTAAATATTCTTTTATGCTCTCATTGCTAAACCTGGGACCGAGATAACTGCCCGCCATGCTGTCATGTACATTGTCTTTTTCATCCACAACCGGCTGCTGATAATGACTATGCCAGAGCGCCAGTGACGCGCCCACAGCACCGCCGGCATCACCGGCCGCAGGCTGGATCCAGATGTTTTTAAACGGCCCTTCCCGTTCCAGCCGGCCATTGGAAACACAGTTTAAGGCGACACCGCCGGCCAGGCACAAATAGTCATTATCCGTAGTTTTATGCACATGATGAGCAATTTTCAGCATGATTTCTTCAGTAACAGCCTGAATAGAACTGGCAATGTCCATTTCTTTC
>Ga0256831_1000551_pt1 | contig 19421 bp, 19 predicted proteins | sample 132544metaG_FD_189087 | JGI IMG/M metagenome (GOLD analysis project Ga0256831, IMG submission 189087) | Hydrothermal vent microbial communities from Lau Basin, Pacific Ocean - 132-544 | ecosystem: Environmental > Aquatic > Marine > Hydrothermal vents | place: Pacific Ocean: Lau Basin | collected... | reverse complement strand
ACAGGCCATCGTCTATCCGACAGTCCCGCTCGGAACTGCCAGGATAAGGCTCGAACCTTCCGCGGCCCACAGCAAGGAGGATTTACAGTACGTCATAGATGCTTTCGAGGATTTGGGCAAGAAGACGGGCTTTTTGAAGTGATTTCCTTCCCATTCTTAACTGTTCTTTTTTAAGCTATCCTCCGAGGTGAACGCCTTTTTGGGAAAAGTCATTTACTCCAACTTTGAAAAAGTTTATAAAAATTTCTGCTAAGAAATATGCGGAGGCGTTCCAAAAACGAAAGAGAAGAGGGGTTGCCCAATGACCCTGTCTCATGAGGGCGAAACCATAAAGCGCCGGGGAGTTGTGTTTCCTTTCCTGTATTTCCTGTTCCTTTTCATGCTGGCCTTTGCCTTTGACTTCCCGCGGGAAGTGAACAGGCAATGGATGTGGGTTCAGGTAGGAGGTATAGTGTTCATGACAGCTCTGGGATTATACTTTGATGGGCATGCTACCCCAAGAGAGGTGACAACAATAGGCCTCTTCACGCTACTGTGGCTCGGAGCGTCTTTTGTTGTGAACATCCAGAAGGAGTACTTCGTCCTCTTGGGCCTCATCATAGAGCTGTTTTTGATTGTTATTCTGGAGGAGATAAAAATGAGAAAGGCCAAAGCCTTAGGTTTGTCACTTATCCTTTTCATCATTTGCACTGTAACTTATGTCCACCGCACACAGAACTCCGAGTTCAACTCCCTAATCGCCAGCTATCCGCACGTTCTCGGCGGTATCTTTCTGGGAAACTCGACCTATTACGAGTACTATCAGGTCAACACCAGCAACGGAACGCGCTACTATCAAGTGATTAGGTCTGAAAACGGCAAGGTACTGGAAATCAGGGAGATTCCCCACAGCGACTATCTCATATACACGGGAAAGGCCCTCGACATGGCCCAATCGCTCGTCGAGGAGAAAACCACCCTTCCCCCTGGAGCAACGCTCATAACCTACAACGTGACCAACCTCACAGTTATGCTCTACTACTCAATCGGGGGCAATGAAAAGAGCATAGAAGGGAATAGCTCCAACGTAACGTCCAAGCTTCCCCGTCCTGGAAAAGAGTTCGCAGTTGCAACCGTCAACCTCGCCTCGAAAGACGTCAGCGTTGAGCTGGTATCCTTTGAGGAACTTCCCGGGTGGGTTCAAAACGTTGTAAAGGAACTGGAGGAAGTGGGAGGGTAATTCAGAACCTCACCCACTCGACCTTGTAGTAGGTAACGTCGGCATCTTCGTCAACTATCGCCATAATCATGTTCTTCCTCACGCCGTGGGCAACCCTAACCCTGGCCGTTATGTCGTTCGGGCTCAGGCGGGAATTTTCAGGCAGGACCCAGACCAGCCACTGCGAATGCTCGTCCATTCCCCTTCTGTAAACCCTGAAATGCGAGCCGAACTTCAGGCCGGACTTTACGGTGTAACCCCTGTCGCGCAAATCCCTGTAAACGAGGTACTTCGCGTCAAAGAGCTCGTCCCTCTTCCTTCCAAGTTCCATGAGCTCCTCAACGGTGAGCTTCCTCTTCCCGTCCCTGACTTCAATCTTGCCCCTCTCGACGAGGTAGGTGGCCTCAAGGAGGGACAGAAAGAGTTTGCCTTCAACCAACTTCCCGAAGTGTCTCTTGTTGTAGAGGCCGTTTATCGCGTTCTGGTCTGTCGAGAAGACCCTGTCTCCGCTCAGGTAAAAGACCATCATCAGCTTCCCCTCCATTCCTCGGCCGGGAGGAGCATGTAGTAGGCATCCTCGCCATCTGAGTAGTAGCCGATTATCCGCTTCACCTTTTTAAAACCGAAGCGCTCGTAGAGCCTTATGGCCCCTTCGTTGCTGACCCTGACTTCAAGGCCTATGTAGCGAGCGCCCCTCTCGATGAGCCTCTCTATGGCCTCGGTCAGTAAGGCCGAGCCTATACCGTTCCCGCGGTAGCGCTTGTCAACGGCTATGCTCATTATGTGCCCCTCAAGGTCGGGCCTCAGGTAGGCCATGACGTAGCCGATTACCTTCCCGTTGTATTCGGCGACAAGAAAAGTATCGGGGTTGTTCTCAAGGAAGACCAGGAAGATTCCCCTCGGATACGCCTCGCGAAAGGTTTCCCTCTCGATTCTCATGACCTCGCTTATGTCAAAGAGCTTTGCCGGCCTTATCGTGACGAGTGCCAGCGGGATTCTGGCCCTCACTTCCCTCGCTGAGACGCTCATGTTAGTAAATCTTCCCCAAGGCTTTTAAGGGTTGGGGAACTCCCTATGAGGTGGCCACCCCGACGTGATGAACACTCTCGAACCTGACCGTGGGATGATGACCGGATTCCTGGCTGATTTTCTCCCCCGTTAGTAAAACTTATAGCCCGTGGGCTTAATCACTCTCACGGTGGTTGCATGAGGATACACGAAGAACCCGTTGGGATAGTTACAGGGAAGGCCACAGTCAGTTCCTTCCAGTTCTACGCTCACCCTGACACCGAACTCAAGTTTGGAGACTTCGTCGTTGCGAGACTCTGCAAGGAAACGAGAGAGACTTGCGAGGAGTGGGTTATCGGAACAATTCGGGGGCTGGAAAACGTAAACTGGCTCCTGAGCGAGGGTAAAAGCACGTTCCAGTCCCTCATGCTCGACATAAAGGAGTACGGCGAGAGCATCAGCGAGAACGAGGCGCTGATAGTTAACGTCCGCATCCTTGGGAGGGTCATCCTAAACGATGAGCGGGCCGAGATAGTTCCGAACCGCGTGCCCATTCCAAATGGCAACACCGTCTACAGGGCAAGCTCCGAGCTCCTGAAGGCAATCTACTACGGAGGGGACTCCTTCGTCGAAATCGGGAACCTCCTCCTTAGGGAAGACGTGCCGATTTATCTGGACGCGAACGAGCTCGTTTCGAGACACTTCGCGGTTCTGGCCGTTACGGGAGCGGGAAAGAGCAACGCGGTTGCGGTGCTCGTTAGCGAGATTGTGAACAGACTCGGAGGGACAGTTATAGTCCTCGACCCCCATGGGGACTACGTCAAGCTGAAGCTCCCAAAGACCGGAAAGGAGCGCGTCAAGCGCATAGAGGCCAAGATAATGCCAGAGGAAATGGACAGCGAGGAGCTGGCGGACCTTATAGAGGTAGCCAGCAACGCGACGATACAGAGGGAGTTCCTCGCCAAGGCGTGGGAGACCGTGAAACATGAAAACCCCGAGCTCGGCGGAAGGGAACTGATTGAGGCCCTGAGGAACACGCTCAATGAGTGGATAGCCAACAGGACGGCCTACTTCTGGGACGAGGGAAAGGGGGCGTACATAACGGAGGAGCTCAAGAGCGAGAGGGTTGAGACCATCAGGGGTGTGGTCTACAGGATAAGGCGCTTCCTGAGGAACTACGGTTCGCTCCTCACGAGCGAGGATTTGATAGCCCAGATAGAGCCCGGAAAGGCAAACGTGATTGACCTCGGCCCCCTCGACGAGGGGCAGATGAAAGTGGTTGTCGGAAAGCTCCTTGGAAAGGTCTTCGAGACGAGGGTCGATTACGAACAGGCCAGAAAGAACCTCATACGGCTTAAGGAAGAGCTTAAGGAAAGGCCCAACTCAATGCTCGCCGAGGAAATCGAGAGGTTTGAAAAGGTTCTGCGCGAGATAGAAGCGAGGAGCCCGGCTCTGGCCGAGCCCGTTCTGATAATAGTCGAGGAGGCCCATATCTTCGCGCCTCAAGGCGAGAAGAACGACGCCGTCAGGATTCTGAGCAGAATAGCCAGGGAGGGAAGGAAGTTCGGCGTTGGCCTCGGCATAGTCTCACAGAGGCCGAACAAACTCAACGAAGACGTCCTGAGCCAGACCAACACCAAAATAATCCTGAGAATAGTCAATCCCAAGGACCAGGACTACGTCCTCAGGGCCAGCGAACAGCTCAGCTCTGACCTCCTTGGAGACATAGCGTCCCTGGGGAAGGGTGAGGCAGTTATCGTCGGTCAGGCGATAAGCCTTCCGGCACTCGTCAAGATACACAACTTCAAGGCCATCGGCGGTGACTACGGCGGTGAGGACATAGGTATAGTTGCACGCTGGCGCGAAAGGCTTAAGCGCGAGAGGGCCGAGCGCGAGAAGGAGGCCCTCTACGAGGAGGAGGGCGTTGAAATAGACTTCTGAGGTGTTAAAATGAAGTTTGCTCATCTCGCGGATGTTCACCTCGGCTTCGAGCAGTACCGCCTGCCCTACCGTGCCGAGGAGTTCGCCCGGGCCTTTCGGGAGGTTATAGAGAGGGCAGTCGAGGAGAAAGTGGACTTCATCCTCATAGCCGGTGACCTCTTTCACTCAAGCAGGCCCAGTCCGGAGACCCTGAAGGGGGCCATAGAAACCCTTGAAATACCTAAGGCGAGGGGAATACCCGTCTTTGCAATAGAGGGGAACCATGACAGAACCCAGCGGAGGGTCTCGGCTTATCACCTGCTGGAAAGCCTGGGCCTGCTGAACCTCGTCGGAATCAGGGAGGAGAGGGTCGAGAGCGAGTACCTGACGAGCGAGAGGCTTGGAAACAAGTACCTAGTTAAGGGTGTCTTTGAGAAAGGTGGGAGGAGCGTTGAAATACACGGGCTCAAGTATATGAGCGCCGCGTGGCTCGAAAAGAACCGGCTTAGCGACATCTTCAAACCGGAGGGGAACGCTATTCTCATGCTCCACCAGGGGATAAAGGAGCTCATTGAGAGGATGATGGGGCTCATCCCGGAAAGCCAGAGGGACTACTTTGAGCTCAAGATGGAGGACCTGCCGAGGGGATACCTCTACTACGCTTTGGGCCATATCCACAGGCGCTTCGAGACCAACTACGACGTGGGAAAACTCGTCTATCCGGGCTCGCTTCAGCGGTGGGACTTCGGCGACTACGAGATTAGGTACCGCTGGGACGGGAGAACTTTCAAGCCGAAAGCCGGAATTGAGAAGGGCTTTTACATAGTGGAGAACTGGAAGCCAAAGTTCATTGAGCTGAAGGTGAGACCCTTCATTGACATTAAAATCGAGGCCGACGAGGAGACGGTTAAGAGGGAAGTGAAGAGGCTCGCATCCAAAATCCCGGGCGAGGCCTTTGTGAGGCTCGACATAAAGTGGGAGAGGCCCTTTGATGTCTCAGCTATCAGGGAGCTACTTGACGTCAAGTACCTCTACGTAAGGACGCGCTTTGAGAGGAAGCTCAGGACCGTTAAGGGTGGAGAAGTACCGAGGCCGAACGAGTACTTCTCACCCATCGAACTCAGGGCAATAGAGATGACCGGGGAGAAGAAGTTGGAAAACGTTGATGCCGTCGTCGAGCTGTTTCTTGGAGGGTGGAAGGAAGAGGTCACAAAACCTGAGGAAAAACCCCCGGAGGAGGAAAAGAGAAACGAAAAGCGGAAAGAAAAGACTCCGGACTTAGATGCCAAACCTGAGGAGAAAACGGAAAAGAAATCCCCCAGGACCAAGCCCGGAAAGGGCTCCAACCTTCTTGCCTGGCTCGGTGGTGGGAAATGAAGGTTGAAAAGCTCATAATCAAGGATTTTCGCTCCCACAGGCTTACCCGGGTTAACTTTACGAGCGGGATAAACCTCATAGTCGGCCAGAACGGGAGCGGTAAGAGTTCCCTCCTTGATGCCCTTCTGATAGGCCTCTACTGGCCGGCAAAACCGAGAGACCTCAAGAAGGACGACTTCCTTCGAATCGGGGGAACGTCGACGGAGATAACCGTCTTCTTCGAGAAGGACGGCGTTAGGTATCAAATCCACAGGAACATCACGCGGGGCATTTCCTTCGTCAAGTACCACGATGGAACGGGCTGGAAAACCCTTGAGAGTGGCCAGAGACAGGTCAGGGAGTGGATGGAGAAGCTAATCCCCTACGACGTCTTCCTCAACGCGATTTACATACGCCAGGGCGAGATTGACGCCATACTCGAAAGCGACGAGAGCAGGGAAAAAGTAGTGAGGCAGGTTCTCGGTCTGGACAGGTATGAAAACGCCTACAGGAACCTCCTCGACGTGAGGAAGGAGATAGACGCGAGGATTAAAGCTGTGGAGGACTACCTCAAGAGCACCGAGAACATAGACTCCCTAATCGAGGAGATGGAAAAGAGCCTGACCGAGGTTCTGAGGGCAATAAACGAGCTTTCTCCAATACTCCCAAAACTCAGGAGGGAGCTGAAAACCGCCGAAGATGAACTCGAGAAACTCGATGAGCTCTCCGAGGAAGTCAACGCACTGAAACTGGAGGTTAAAAGACGGGAAGGAAACGTCAGGGCGATAGAGGCGAGGGTTGAGGAGCTGAGCAGAAAACTGGCTGAGGCCGAGAAACGCATAAACGAGCTTAAAGAGAAGGTTAAAGAGGCGGATAAGCTGAGAGAAAAGGCGGAGCTTTACACAAAGCTGTCCGAGTTCAGGAAGCGCTATTCCGATGGGAAGGCCAAAAGCGAAAAACTGGCCGAGAGTTACAGGGCCCAGATTGCTGGAATAGAGGAACGCCTTGCCGAACTCGAGGAACTTAAGTCCCGTCTGGAGGAATTGGAGCGGAAGAGGGAGGGGCTGTTGAAAAAGCTCACCGAACTTGAAGGGAGCGTAAAGGCCTACGAGGAAGTCAAAACGTTAGAGGCCAACCTGAAGAGGCTCATGTCCCGGCTCAGGTTCTCACCGGAGGAACTTGAGGAACTTGAGAGGGTTGTTGAAAACGCCCGTAAGAGAAAGGACGAGATTCTCAGAAGGCTTGAGGAGATAAGGGAGGAGAAGGGGGCCCTTAAGAGTCACGCCAGCGAGAGGAACAGGGCTATACTGGAGCTCAAGAAGGCCAAGGGAAAATGCCCGGTCTGTGGCAGAGAACTAACGGAAGAGCACAGGAAGGAACTGCTGGAAACGTATCTGTCCGAGGTTAAGGGCATCTCCGAGAAACTCAAGGCCCTCGACGCCGAGGAGAAAGAACTCCGGCAGGAGCTCGTTGAGGTTGAGAGGAAGCTCAAGATGGAGCGCGAGCTAATAACCCAGAGGGAACTCCTTGAGCAGGCCAAGGAATTGGAGGATAAGCTGAGGACCTACAACGTTGAGGAGCTAAGAGCTAGGGTCGAGGAATACGAGGGCCTGAGGAACGAGCTTGGAAAGGTTGAAGGGGAGCTGAAGAACTTCCGTGAGGAGCTGGCCAAGGGTAAGGCACTGGAGCGGAAAAGGAACGTTCTGAAGGAAAGGCTAAGGGCAGTCGAAAAAAAGCTCGAGGAAATTGAAGCAGAACTTAAAAGCCTCGGCTTTTCAAGTGTGGAGGAACTTGACGGGAAGATTGAGGAACTGGAGCCGGTTTACAGGCGCTATCTTGCTATTAAGGACGCCGAGAAGGAACTGAAAAAGGAGGAAGGCCTGCTGTCCGCAACGAGGACGGAACTGGAAGGGGCGAAGAAGGCTCTTAAAGCTGAGTCCCATCTTCTCTCGGAGGCCCGAAGAAAACTGGAGGCGCTTGAGGCAAAATACAACCCGGAGAGGCACGCAAAGGCCAGGGAGAGGGTTGCCGAGCTGAGGGAGGAGCTCGCCAAGACGGAGGAAAAGCTCAGGGGACTCGAGGAGAGGAGGGACGAGATAGTTGAGAACATCAGGAAACTCAAGGACGAGAGGGAGAGGAGGAAGGAGAAGGCCAGGGAGCTTGAAAACCTGAAGAGGGCCCGCGAGAGGGTTCAGGGGCTCAGGGAGAAAGTAAAGCGCTACAAGAACCTCCTGAAGGAGGGAGCCCTGGCAAAGGTCGGTGAGATAGCGAGCGAGATATTCGAGGAGCTGACCGAGGAGAAGTACTCCGGAATAACTGTCAAAGCCGAGGAGAACAAGGTCAAGCTCGGCGTGGTTTACAACGGAAAGGAACACGGCCTCGGTTTCCTGAGTGGGGGTGAGAGGATTGCCCTCGGTCTGGCCTTCAGGCTTGCACTGTCGCTCTATCTTGCGGGAGAGATAAGCCTCCTCATTCTGGACGAGCCAACGCCGTACCTTGACGAGGAGAGGCGGAGAAGGCTCGTGGACATAATGCAACGCTACCTCCGGAAGATACCCCAGGTCATAGTCGTTTCACATGATGAAGAGCTCAAGGATGCCGCGGACAGGGTTATAAAGGTGAGCCTCGAGAACGGCGTTTCCGTCCTAAGGGAGGTTGAGCTGGGGGTGTGAGCGTGTACCGGCTTCTCGACAGGAAAAGCGTTGACAGGATAAAGGCCATGCTCCAGAGGGGCTACGACGAGGCAATGGTAAAGCTGAGGGGCCTCGAATGGAGGGACCTGCCCAAGGAAAGAAGGCCCTGCAGGGTTTACGCCGTGGACGGCAGTCAGGGAAAGCAGAGGCTCAGCGGGACTATTTTCTACGCGGTCTCAAGCTACGCCTTCGGCAACGGTCCGGCCTACAGGCTCGTTTACGTCAACGCGATGCTCTACAACCAGGGCATATCCGACCAGATAATCCGCCTCCAGATGGAAACGCTGGAGAACAAACTAGGCTACCTCTCGGCCCTTCTTGGTGGGGTTGATTACGTCATGATGGATGGCACTTTGACGGGCTCCCTCACGAGACCGCCGGTTTACCCGGAGAGCGTGAAGGGTATAACGACCATCGAGAACGCGCTGGGCAAAAACAGGCTTGAAGAGCTCGTCAAGGCCTTCGTTGAAATTCTGGACGAGCACTACGAAAGGCTTGAGGAGGAGCTGAAGAAGAGCAGAAAGGTAAACGGGGGCGTAATACTAGCCGATGAGAGGCTTAAGGACTTTGAGGAATTTTATCGGGCGATGGAGGGCTTCAGGGGGAGTTCCCTCGACGCGACCCTCCCGAAGAGGGTCGTTATAACCAGAAAAACCCTGGACGCGTACATCAAGGGAGAAAAAGACGCCGAGGAGATATTCCGGGAAATCCTCCAGGAGTATGGGGAGGAGAAGGAGCTAACTTTGGACGACGCGCGCAACTCGGTCCACGTGGTTCTGGGCTACCTCGAATACCTATACTCGCTGGAGAAACTGCTCAAACTGAACCTCGTTTACGTGGCGAAGAGCTTCTACAACAGGAAGCTGACCCAGAAACTAGGGATTGACATCGTTGACGTTCCATACCTTGACGCATACCTGAGGAGGACATACGGCGAGGAGAGGGCCGGCTATTACGTCATAACTCAGGGGGGAAGGGCCATAAGCCACAGGATGCCCAAGGTTCTCAGGAAGTACTTCCCGACGGTTGAGGAGTACATTGAGCGGGGCGTCCCGATGGCCTACATAAGGACCATGCGCGGTGGGGTGATATACCTCCTTCAGAGTAACAGGGAGATAAACGACGAGCTTTTGAGCGAGATACTGTGGCACGAGAGCAACGGCTACTTCAGGCCCCTCCAGAGGGCCCACGAGGGTGTTAAGATTGAGAAAAAGGCCTTCGAAGTTGAGTTAAGGGCACTCCTCAACATAATAAAGGCCGAAAGCCCTGAACTGAGGGTTTTCCTCAAGTACGGTCGCTCGCCCCTCGAGTGACAAAGCCTTTTAAACCATGGACAAAAACTCCAGCACATGCGGAAATGGCTCCCGGCACTGTTGCTCCTCTCAGCGGTTTCGATTTTTCTCGGCGTTTACTTCGGGCCGGTTAGTCTTAGCCTTCACGACGTTACCTCAAGCCTTCTCTACGGAATAGAGCTAAAGCTATCCCGTTTTACCGGCATTAACCCCGGAGAAAAGCCCGACTACTTCATCATCGTCTGGCAACTTCGCCTTCCGGAGGTGCTCCTCGCGTATTTTGTCGGCCTCGCCCTCGCGGGTGCTGGAGTCACCAGTCAGGCCCTCTTCAGGAATCCCCTTGCGGACCCCTACATCATAGGGATAAGCTCGGGCGCGGCGCTGGGCTCTGCGATAGCCGTCCTTATAAACCCCGTCTACATGGCCCCCTTCGCCCTAATCTTCTCCTTCCTCTCGGTTTTCATTGTCTACACGATATCAAGGGTTGACGGGGCAGTCCCTGTTGACACGCTCCTCCTTGCCGGAATCGCCTACGGCTTTCTTGCCAACGCGGTAACATGGTACATCTACGTAACAAGGCCCCAGAAAACGCACCTGAGCTGGATGTGGCTCCTCGGAAGCTTCAACGGGAGCACGTGGGGGGACGTGAAGATAATGCTCGTCGTTTCCCTGGCTGGAATTCTCTTCCTCACGTGGCGCTGGCGCGAGCTGAACCTCGTTCTCCTCGGGGAGGAGAGCATTGCCCTCGGCCTCGACCTCCACCTGTATAGAAAGATATTCCTCGGCGTTATCGCGACGCTGACTGCCTTCTCGGTCTACACCTCCGGGATAATAGGTTTCATCGGCCTCGTCAGCCCCCACATAATGCGCCTAATCCTCGGCCCGAACCACAGGGAGCTCGTTCCGGCGACGGCCCTCTTCGGTGGAACCCTCCTCGTTACGGCTGACCTGCTCGCGAGAACCCTTGCAAAGCCCACGGTCATTCCGGTTGGGGTCGTGACGGCTCTTATGGGCGCCCCGTTCTTCCTCTACCTGCTGATGAAGCACAAGAGGGGTGAGCTCGTTGCTTGAGGCAGGGGTTTCCTTTTCCTACGGCGAGAGGGGGGTTTTGAGAGACGTCGAATTGGAGGCCGGACGTGGGGAGTTGCTGGCCATAATCGGGCCGAACGGTGCTGGAAAGAGCACGCTTCTGAAGTGCCTCGTGGGGATTCTAAAACCGACTGGCTTTGTGAGGCTTGAAGGGAAGGACCTGCTCTCCCTTAAACCCCGGGAAAGGGCGAGGCTGATAACATACGTCCCCCAGAGCTCACTCCCCCAGTTTGCCTTCACGGTTGAGGAGTTCGTCGAGATGGGAGCGTACATGACGAGGGGAAGCGTGAGGGAGGCCCTTGAAAGGGTCGGTCTGTGGGAGCGAAGACGGGAAAAAATAACGAGCCTGAGCGGGGGGGAGTTCCAGCTGGCGCTGATAGCGAGGGCTTTGGCCCAGGGAAGTGAAGCTATTCTGCTCGATGAACCGACGAGCCACCTTGACATAAACAACGCCCTAGAGGTAATGGAATTGCTCAACGAACTGAAGGGGGAGAAGATAATCATAGCCGTTCTCCACGACCTCAACCTCGCGTTAAGCTATTCCGACAGAACCCTTGTCCTGAAGAACGGAAAAACCGTCTGGAAAGGCCCTTCAGAAAAGCTAAGTGAGAAAATCATCGAGGAAACATACGGGATAAAGGCGAAGATAATTGAAGTTGAGGGGAAGAGGCTACTCGTCCCGGGGCTAAAGGTTTAAAACAAAGGCGCGTTTCTTACTTCAGGTGAGAGAGATGGAGAAGAAGACCGGAACGACAACGGTTGGTATAAAGGCAAAGGACGGCGTCGTTTTAGCCGCCGATACTCAGGCTTCCCTCGACCACATGGTTGAGACGCTCAACATCAGGAAGATAATCCCGATAACGGACAGGATAGCGATAACGACAGCTGGAAGCGTGGGGGACGTTCAGGCACTCGCGAGAATGCTCGAGGCGGAGGCCCGCTATTACCAGTTCACGTGGGGAAGGCCGATGACGGCCAGGGCCATGGCAAACCTGCTCAGCAACATACTCAACGAGAACAAGTGGTTCCCCTACATGGTGCAGATTATCATAGGTGGATACGTTGATGAGCCGACCCTGGCCAACCTCGACCCCCTCGGAGGGCTAATCTTCGACGACTACACCGCGACCGGCTCGGGAAGTCCCTTCGCCATAGCCGTCCTTGAGGACGGTTTTAAGAAGGACATGAGCGTCGAGGAGGCAAAGGAGCTCGCGATAAGGGCCGTTAAAACCGCCGGAAAGCGCGACGTTTACACAGGAAGTAAAAAGGTTCAGGTAGTTGTTATAACCAAGGACGGCATGAAGGAGGAGTTCGTGGAGTTTTAGGGTTGAACCAATTCCTTTTTAATCCCTTCCCATTATAATCTTCCGGTGGAGATGGGAAGGAAATTCGTCGCAGTTCTTCTCGTTGCAACCCTCGTTGTTTCGCTGTACTCGGCGGTTAACCTAGCGTACTCAGCCAATTCCATCCTCGAGCAGGTAAACGAGATTATAGAGCAAGTTCAGGAGATAAGGGGTCTCATCTTCAAGGAGAAGCCGAAGATAGTCGTCATAACCCGGGCTGAGGCAATAAGGCTCTTCGGCCCCTCAAGTCAGAACGAGGAGGAGCTAAGGATTCAGGAATTAACGTACAAGATGACCCTTCTAATCCCCGGAAACTACTCCTTCATCCAGGCTAAGCGGGAAGAGAGCGCGGGCTGGATAGCCCTAACCGTGGGGAACACGATTTACATAGTGGAGGAGAACTTTGAGAGCAATCCTGCCATGGCAAAGAGGGCCCTGGCCCACGAGCTTACGCACGTCCTCCAGAAACAGTGGTTCAACGCCAAATACAGCGCCAACACCTTCGACGGAACGCTCGCGGTCAGGGCTTTGGTGGAAGGGGACGCCGACCTCGTGGCTGACATCTACTGCGAGCGGAACGGGATTCCCATATACAAGATACGCTCCCTCAGCGGTAACCCAATAACGGACATAGGAATATTCCCCTACGTCTTCGGTGATAGCTTTGTCAGATACCTCTACGAGAAAGGGGGCTGGAAGCTCGTGAACGAGGCCTACAGGCACTACCCCGTTTCAACCGCTCAGATAATGCACCCAAACCTCTACCTTGAGAACGTGACGCCGGTGAACGTCTCCCTAAAACTCAGCGGAAACTGGAGCGTCCTTAGGGACGACAGGATGGGTGCCTTCTACGTCTACATTCTCCTCCACGATAGCGCGAAGCTCAACAACGAAACCGCGTGGAACGTTTCAACGGCTTGGCGCGGAGATAAGCTACTTCTGGCGGTCAACGGAACCGACTATGTTCTCCTCTGGAAGGTGGAGTTCTCAAGTGATGAAGCCGCGAAGACCTTCGCGGGAATCCTGAAAGAGCTCGCCGAAAAGGACGACTACGCGCACTTCACGATAACGCTCAGCGGAAAGACCGTTCTCCTGAAAGCCGTGAGGGGGGTTAGGGTTGAGGCTTAAGTGCCCAATCTGCGGAAGGGAATACGATAGGCCCGTGCAGAGGTGCGAATGCAACGAACCTGTGGAGTTCGAGCTCTTAAGGGGCGAACCATACATAGGCAAAACCGTCTGGGAAAGGTTTTACGACTTCTGGCCCGTTGAGCCTGCCCTTGAGTTCTCACTCGGTGAAGGGGATACTCCACTGGTCAAATCCAAAATAGGTGGAGAGCTCGGCGTAAGGCTCTACCTCAAGAACGAGACCGTAAATCCCACATGGAGCTTTAAAGACAGGGGAACGTTTCTGGCTATGAGCTACGCCCTAAAGGCCGGCTACAAAACCGTTGGAACTGTTTCTACAGGAAACATGGCGGCGAGCGTTTCAGCCTATGCATCGCGCTTTGGCCTCAATGCCAAAATCCTCGTTTCCGAAAGCGCTAGCAATGAAAAGCTTAAGGCCGTCTCCGTCTACGGCGGGGACGTGATAAGGGTCAAAGGCGACTACGGAAGGCTCTACTTCGAGAGCCTGAAACTGGGAGAAAGTCTAGGAATTTATTTCATGAACTCGGACAACCCGTTCCGCGTTGAGGGCTACAAGGGCATAGCCTTCGAGATAGCCGAGGAGGTAACACCGGATTACGTCCTAATTCCAACAAGCTCCGGCGGTCTATTCAGGGGCGTGGCGAAGGGCTTCATCGAGCTAAAAGGGAGCGGACTCATCGAGGAGCTTCCAACTCTGGTTGCAGTTCAAGCGGAAGGCTGTTCCCCGATATGCAGGGCGTTCAAAGAGGGAAAAGAAAAAATCGAGCGCTTTGAAAGGCCAAAAACGATAGCAAAGGCCATAGCAAACCCCTATCCACCGAGCGGGAACGCGGTTCTGAAGCTCCTAAAGGATTTTAGCTGGCTCTGTGTTGCGGTGAGTGATAACGAAATCAGGGAGGCCCAGAGAAAGCTCGCGAGAGAGGGTCTCTTCGTCCAGCCGGCGAGCGCCACCGGGATTGCCGCTTTGAGAAAGCTCGTCGAAAACGGAAGGACTGAGGAGGGAGCGAAGGTCGTTTCGATTCTCACAGGTTCGGGATTGAGGACTCTCTCCCAAGCCAAAGGGGGAACGATAAGGGAGTGTCCCCTTGAAAGCCTTGAAAACTGCCTGAGGTGATTGAGATGCTTGCCGGAATCGGTCTGATGCCCCACGGGAACCCGGTCCTGGAGCCTCCCGACGAAGAAACGAAAAAGCTGGCGGAGGTTTTGAAAGACATTGGAAAGGCCTTTGCAAACGTTGACTCCTACGTCCTGATAAGCCCACACAACGTCAGAATGAGCGACCATCTTGGGGTGGTTATGGCGGAGAACCTGGTTTCCTGGCTCGGCTTTGAGGGAAAGGAACTGCCTGGTGAGTGGAAAACCGATAGGGAGCTAGCCGAGAAAATCTACAGGGCCGAAAAGAGCGCGGGGATTCCGGTGGTGGATTTGAACTTTGCCTCGCTCCGCGGGGAGTACTCCCGGTGGCCGTTGAGCTGGGGGGAACTTATACCGCTCCATTTTCTCGAGAAAAAACCGCTTGTCCTGATGACTCCTTCAAGGGGCATCGACAGGGAAACCCTCGTGAAGTCAGGAGAAATCCTTGGAAAAGTGCTGGAGGAAAGCGAGAAGAAAATCGCGCTGATAATAAGTGCCGACCACGGGCACGGGCACAGCGAGGACGGCCCTTACGGCAAGGTTAAAGAGAGCGAGGAGTACGACAGGCTAATAATGGAGCTGATAAACGAAAACCGCCTCGAAGAGCTTCCCGGCGTTCCCGAGGGGCTGGTGAGGAAGGCTCTGGTAGACAGCTACTGGCAGATGCTCATGATGCTGGGTGCCATGAAGGTAAGAAATTTTGAGCTCAAGGAAAGTGCCTACGCCTGTCCTACTTACTTCGGCATGGCCGGGGCGCTATGGGTGAGGAAGTAACTCAGTCCACAACGTCAAAGCTAATCTCCAAAAGCTCTTTACTCCTCCTGAAGCGGATCTTTCTGATTTTTATCTCCCCGATTTCTCCCGTTGTCTTCGTGTGCTCTTTATTGCAGGCGTTGACGTTCCAGTCCTCGATGACTACAACTTTAAGCGTCCTCACATCTTCAGGAACCGGGAAAAGGTCGTACATATCTTCACCAAAGCGCCTCTCTGCCTCTTCCCTCGGCAGTTCATAGACCTTCACGGGGACGTTTTCCCTTACTTTCTCGTTAGCCAGCAACTCAATCTCCGCTATCTCCTCAGGCGAAGGTTTTCTGTTGAACTTAACGGTCAGCCTGCCGTGGTTCCCGTTCACATAAACGCTCGCCGTCCACTTGGCTTCCTCTCCAAGAACTTTAACAACGGCACCCTTGACGACGTGCAGGGCTGTGTGCGTTCTAACCTCAACGTCACTCATGTCAATCCCAGGAATCTTATTCGACAATCGTTTATTAAACCCACTGGTAATCCCGGAACGGTCTGGGTTCAGGATTTTCTGAAAGTTTTGCGGAAAAACTTTGCTAGTTTCGAAACGGTTACGTAAGGCTCTTTCACAGGTAAACGAAAACCGTTATAAGTGTAAAGCTCGATACACAGGCGGACAAAGTTTTAGAGGTGAACGAAAATGGCCGAAAAGAAAAAGAAGAGGGTTCTGATTCTTGGAGCGGCCGGAAGGGACTTCCACAACTTCAACGTGTTCTTCAGGGACAATCCGGAATACGAGGTCGTGGCCTTCACCGCAACCCAGATTCCGGACATTGAGGGAAGAATTTACCCGCCCGAGCTTGCCGGCGAGCTCTATCCGAACGGAATTCCCATCTGGAGCGAGGACAACATGGAGAAGATAATCAAGGAGCACGACATTGACATAGTTGTCTTCGCCTACTCCGATGTCTCCCATGAGCACGTCATGCACCTCGCGAGCAGGGCCCACAGCGCTGGAGCCGACTTCTGGCTCCTCGGTCCAAAGAGCACCATGCTCAAGTCCAGCAAACCCGTCGTGGCCGTAACAGCTGTGAGAACCGGTTGTGGAAAGAGCCAGACGAGTAGAAAGGTCGCCCAGCTCCTCCAGGAGATGGGATACAAAGTTGTTGCGATAAGGCACCCGATGCCCTACGGAGACCTTAGAAAGCAGGTCGTCCAGCGCTTTGCCACCTTCGAGGACCTCGACAAGTACGAGTGCACCATCGAGGAGCGCGAGGAGTACGAGCCCTACATCGAGAGGGGAATGGTTGTCTATGCTGGCGTTGACTACGAGAAGATTCTTCGCGAAGCGGAAAAGGAAGCGGACATAATCCTCTGGGACGGAGGAAACAACGACTTCCCGTTCTACGAGCCGGACCTCTGGATAGTCGTTACCGACCCGCACAGGCCGGGTCACGAGCTCAAGTACCACCCCGGTGAGACCAACTTCAGGAGTGCTGATGTTATAATCATCAACAAGATAGACACCGCCAACAGGGACGACATTCAGAAGGTCAGGGAAAACATCGAGAAGGTCAACCCGAATGCAACGGTTATCGAGGCGGCCTCGCCGATATTCGTTGACAACCCCGAGCTCATAAAGGGCAAGCGCGTTCTCGTCGTTGAGGACGGACCGACGCTTACCCACGGTGGAATGAAGTACGGAGCCGGCTACGTTGCAGCCAAGAAGTTCGGAGCGAAGGAAATCATTGATCCAAGGCCTTACGCCGTCGGTTCAATTGTCGAGACCTACAAGAAGTACCCGCACCTCGACGTTATCCTTCCTGCAATGGGATACGGCAAGAAGCAGATTAAGGAGCTCGAGGAGACAATCAACAAGGCCGATGCGGATGTGGTCATCATGGGCACTCCAGTTGACCTCCGCAGGTTCATGAAGCTCAACAAGCCCGCTGTAAGGGTCCGCTACGAGCTCGAGGAAATCGGCCAGCCCAAGCTCAAAGATATCCTCGAGAACTGGGTCAAGAACTGCGAGAAGCTCAAGAAGGAGTGAGGTTTTTAACCCTCCCTTCCACTTTTCTCCATGTTCGACGTGGCGATTGGGCTCTGGACTCTCATCTGGTCCCTTAACATCGCCGGCTTCCTCGGGGTTACCTACGACGTTGTCACAAAGCAGAAATTCATGCCCGAATCCGCCAAGGTTGCCTGGATTTTCACGGCGTTTCTCTTTGGCTCGATTGTCGCTCTGGTCTATACCCTCGACGTGAAGAGGAGCGGAAGGTACGAGGAGGTCGAACTCGAAGGTGACGAGGAGATTAGGGTGTGGTAGAAAGCCTTTTATTGATGAAGGCCGAACCTTCAACGCCCGGGGAGTGCCGCCGAAGGCGGAGCCGATGAACTCGGGCGGGTTATTACCCCCTTTTCATAGCTTCTGATGCGCTAAGGATGATACTCAATCCACCATCACTCAGACAATTGAGCGAAATTTCTCAAAATGAAACTCCAAAAAGGCCAGAATGAAAACCGCCGTCAAAGGCGTCAAAATGGATATAATGGTGGCTAATTTCTCTCATCAACCTTTTCGAATGGGTTGTATATCCTCAGTCCCTTCACTTTCTCGAAGTCTTTGACGTTCCTCGTAACTAGCGTCAGGTTGTGTAGAAGTGCCGTAGCCGCTATAACCGCGTCAGGAAGCTTTATGCTGACCTTCCTCCTGAGTTCGATGGCAACGTCGGCTATCTCATCTGTGAGCGGTATGACATACGCGAAGCTTATGAACTCCTTCGACTTCTCAAAGCCCTCTGGGGTATGTCCTCTCCAGCCGAGAAACTATATCTTCGTAATTATGGAGACATTAAAGCTTTTCCTCAGGATTTCTTCAACCTTCGGAAGCTCCTCCTTTGGAATGGCATCCGCGAGGTAGTAAATGAGAACGTTTGTGTCAATCAGAAACCCCTCTCCCATTCTTCCCTCAGCTCCCCGAGGCTTTTCTTAAGGTCTTTCTTACCCCTGTAAATGCCCCTGTACTTCGACGGCTCGAAGAGCTCGGCCTTTATCTTCTCCCAAAGCTCCGGGGATATGATGACGCCCTTAATCCTCCCGTGCTCGTCGTAGATGTACTCCACACCCTCCATGCTCACACCTGAAGCAGTTTTTGACTTCCGCGTATTTAACACCTTCGCCCAGTATATTACCCTCCGGGAGGAGGGAAATCAATAAATACCCGGAGGGAGAAGGGAAATGGCCGTCAAAGAAGGCCACTACGTAAAACGTCTTGATGACAAATTAGGATATGGAGCCGAAGACATTAGTACGATAATATACTTTTTTGGTGGCGTTTTTGTATTTGCAACAATATTCTCTATCACAGCCTTTAACTTTGAAGGAGAAGACTTTCTTTTGGCACTTCTGGTCAGCTTTTTCGTGTCACTCATTGGATTCACAAGCTTATGGTGCGCATTAAGATTTTGGGACGTCGATGCCCAAGATTTCGTTGAAGCATTCAGAAAAGACAATCCAGAAGAAGCGGAGATTGAAATATTGAATGCAGGATACTCAAAAGCAAGGACACGTGTAAAAGATGCCCTTACATGTGCAGTTGCCACATGGCTTATATTTGGAGGATATGCAGGGGCCATTGAAATTGCCACACTTCAAGGGATGCTAACTATTAAAAACTGGATAATTATCGGCATTCTTCACATACTGGCTTTTGTTGGCTTTGTACTTACGATCGTGTTTTACCTCCGCAAGCGTTCCATTGAGAAGGCCCTCTTCGCAATCCAGCTCAAGAAGAGCGATAAAGCCGAGATATCAATCAAGCTCTAACCCCCTAATTTTTAAACTCTGAGAACTTACACTTCTCAACCTTTATAAAGGATTGAGAGCCATAACCTCTCAGGTGTCCCTATGAGGCTCGGGGATTTGAGCTACATGAACCCATGGTGGGAGGACAAAGAGGACTACCACGTAAAGCGCTGGAGAGAGCAGAAAATCCATTGGTGGCCGAATTGGCTCGACGAACTCTCGCTCGAACCCTTCTCCCTCAACTTCGTCCTCGGCCCGAGGCAGGTTGGGAAAACCACCGGGATAAAGCTCCTGATTCAGGAACTCCTGAGGGATAACCCGCCGGAGTCAATTCTCTACCTCAACGTCGAGGTACTGCCAAGCCACCGCGAGCTTTTAGAACTTCTCCGCGAATTCAAGGGGCTTAAAAATAAGGAAGGAATTGAAACAGGTTACATCTTTCTCGATGAAGTTACCTCACTTGAAGGCTGGTGGCGCGGGGTTAAACCCCTCATAGATGCTGGCCTCTTGGAGAGAGATGTAGTTACGGTTACCGGCTCAAGCTCCCTGAGGGCTAGAAGGGATATTGAATTCTTTCCGGGCAGGAGGGGAAAGGGAAGGACAATAGAGGTAATGCCCCTCTCATTTCCGGAGTACGTCGAGATAATGGGACTAAAGAGGCCAGAACTGCGGAGGGAAAAAGTCTTGGAGCTTTTCA
>Ga0256831_1000550_pt1 | contig 19429 bp, 15 predicted proteins | sample 132544metaG_FD_189087 | JGI IMG/M metagenome (GOLD analysis project Ga0256831, IMG submission 189087) | Hydrothermal vent microbial communities from Lau Basin, Pacific Ocean - 132-544 | ecosystem: Environmental > Aquatic > Marine > Hydrothermal vents | place: Pacific Ocean: Lau Basin | collected... | reverse complement strand
TAAAAATTCATAGACTAAATTCGCAACAATAATCAAAGGATGTATTTCTCCTTTTTCAAATTGTTTATTCGTCCAAGTAATTAAATCATTCATTTCATTTTGAACTAAATGAACTTCTGTTGTATTGAAAATAACTTTTTGTATCCCTCCTGGGTAGTTAGCAACGACTTTATTTGAAAGTGATTTGTATTCTCCACGATGCCGAGTATCTTTATCACTATATCTCAACAAATTTTGATGTAATTGTTTTATGTAATTTTCTGATAAACGGATATTGTCATAATTTTCATAAATAATTTCCAAAGTATCATAATACCCAATCACTTCTTGCTCATCTCTTGTTTTGAGTTTTGTTATTTTGACATCATTCAAAAGTTCTTCAATTTCTTTGTCTGTTAGTGTGCCTCCTTCAATTCGTGTTGACGAACCAATACTTTCAATTGTTGCAATTTTTCTTAGTTCTTTTAGATAAATATTTTCTTGTTTTTCTATAATATTCCATTTCCCCTTGTATAAATCAATTTGGGAAATAAGATTTAAGATTTTCTGGTTTGTTTGAAAATCGAAGTTTAGTTTATTTATGTATTTATCCATTTGTTATCTGTATATTATCCAAATACAAAAGTAAATTGATTTTATTAAATATCCAAACAATACCTGTAAATTATCTGATTAATATTTTTTTCTAATGCACCACAACATAGGGATACTATGATGTTACTTTTGCCCTATCGGGTGGATTTCACTTTTTGGCTTAGCCCAAAAAGTAAACAAAAAGCCCCTGCTGCGTTCGCTTCACTCGGAAAAGCTACGCAATAACGACTAAAAATCCTGAACTCCCTCCAATACATTGGAGCCTCCTCAAACAGCAGGATTTTTTTAACGTCGTTATCGCTTGTTTTCCGGCTCACCGACCGAGGCCGTCGCTGCAAATCAGATTTCTGCATACACCTCTAATTAAGCCAAAGAGTATAACCTCCGGCAAGGAAAAGCCGATCCATTAAATTTCAAGGTACGCCATCAACCCGAAAGTTGAAGTAAGCCGTAATTTCCAGATTGCTGACGTTCGGTTTTTCTTTTTTGGGGAAGGATAGGGAAAGAGTTGCCTGTTTGCGAGTAGTGCAAAAAAATAATCAAAAAAAATTAACAACGGGCTCTGGCAGGGATTGGAGTAAGTAGCTTGCCGAATGCGCACCCGAGTAGTTGTTGGCAAACGGCTGCGACCGAAGGAAGCACACGGATTGCCTACAAATACCGGAGCGGCGACAAGGCCACTACTTACGGAAAGCCCGGCCGCCAGCATAAAAAAAGAGATTGTGTTTTAATTAAATCGCTCCTGAATGTATTCGGCAGAAAGTTCGTTAAAGAGTTCGTTGCCCAGTTTTACAGCGTTTTCGGAGGTGGCCGATTGCAGTGTTTTTGCCAGCTCGATTGTGGCTGTGTTAAGTGGTTTCGAGCGCGTTCCAATGGCGATTAACGAACGAAAAAGAACGGTATACAACCTGGGGTCTTTTGCCAGGGTTGGAATCTCGTTGAAAAATGGTTCGAACATTTCGTCGATGGCTTTTTTGTCGGTTATGGCAAGCCGGCCGGCGAGATGGATGCCGGTAAAACGGACGATATGTTTTTTGCCGCGGCACCATTCGAGCGATTTTACAAAGGCAAATTTGCTTTTTACCCAAAGGTTTGCCGATGCCTGTTCTGCAATTTCGGTGTTTTCGAAACTTTTTGTCCAGAAATCCATCTGTTCTTCGGTTACTTTTTCGGGTTCGTCGAGCAGTGTTGCCAGAATCATCGTTTCGCGCCACTGTTTATTCCATAGCTTTAGCGCAAGAACGTGGTTGCGGCTGTACTCGTTTGCCATTTGCCGCAGGGTAGTTAATGCAATGCCCCAATTCATTTTATATACAATTCCGGTGCGTTTCATTGCGTCGGCTGTGTCGCCGTTCCGAATGCGTTTTATTTTTGAAATTATTAACTGGTAATTATTTTCCGAATCGGAATTGTCGAGAATAAACTCCATATTTTATAAAATTAGTTCAGCAAAAATAAATATTACAATTATACCAACAGAATAAATTGCGTATTTATTTACCGGCACATATTCGGAAAGGTTAATTTTTAGTTTCGTTTTAACAACGGTTATGAGGTAAATTTTTTCGAACAGATAGGCAATAAATGTGGCGAAAGCAATTCCTGCAATTCCTAAAAACTGTACAAATACGAGGCTGAGTATTACATTTATAATGAGTTCGAAAAAGGCAGCCTGCATAATTGGATTTGTAATTTTCAATCCGTTTAAAATGGTTTGAGGCAGTAGTAACCTGCTTATTACAAGCAGCAAATAGATGTTAAAGATAGTTGCACTCTCGCTAAATTTTGCATTAAAAATAATTGGGAAAATAATGTGCGAAGTTAATAGTAAAACAATGGTGAGAGGAAAAAGAAAGTGCATAAGCCGGGTAACGCTGCTTTTAAGCTTTTGAAGATTCTGTTTCAGGTTTTCGGGTTTTGCAAAGTCGGGGAGCAGTGCGTTGCTAAGCGCATTCGAGAGTAACAATGCAAGTGGAAGTTCGCGGGCTCCATAACGGAAAACAGCAAATACTTCGTTGCTAAATTTAGAGGTTACAATAAATCCGTCGACAAATTGTGCCGAGCCGCTTAAAAGTGTAGCGGCAATTAGTGGCCCTCCAAGTTTTAAGTGTTCTTTAACAAATGCCGGCGAAAAGTGAAGTTCGCCATTGGAAACGAGTAGAATCCAAATCCAAAAATAACGGAGCAGCGCAGCGGCAACCAACCCTTTTAGTGCCATCTCTATTCCGTAACCCAAAACCGGCGGCAAAACAACCAGTATAAACTGAATGGAAAACGAAACCAGTGCATAAACCAAAAGCGAACGATTTTTCTTTTTAATAAGGTAAAAATACTCTGCCAAATTTGCCGGAACACCAAACACGAGAAATGCCATTAAAAGCCATATTTCAGGAATCTCTTTCGCGTTAAGCAAGAATTTTGAAAAAAACGGGTGCAACAAAAAAAGCAAAATTGCAGCAACAATACTAAACAGTTGAATAACAACAAATGCGCTAAAAATATTCGATTTGCTTTTTTGCGAAGAGAGCGGCAAGAGTGCTTTTAACAGCCCGTTTAACCAGAAAAAACTTACTGCTCCGGCAATAAAAACAAATGTTTCGTATTGGCCAATAGCATTGGGTGTTAAAGTGGTTTTGGTAAAAACAACCCCAATTAATATTAACGTTGCGTACTTTACCAACTGGTAAAATTGAAATGCTGAAATGGTATTTAAAAATCGTTTCACTGGATTTGAAAAACTAAAAATATAAAACTTGACTGGAATCTCCGGTAAAAAACGATATTTTCACAATGTACACCCGAAGCATATCGTTCTTTTCCCTTATTCTGCATTTAGTCTATTCTTGTTTTCCCGGCCTTTTTCGTAAAACTAATTAATAACCAACTTCCTCAGCGTCATGCAATTTCTCTTTGAACTTAATTCCATGCTGTTCCAACTCTTGCAACACCGGCTTGTAGATTAATTTATGAGTTGGAATAAACATCCCCTTTAATTTTAGGTTACCCGTTAAAACTAATTTTGCAGCAACCGCCAACGGAAGTCCTACTGTTTTCGACATGGCTGTGTGTTCGCTGTCTTCGCCTAACACCACCAGCGAGCTGGTTAGTTTAACAGGCAATTTAGTTTTAGCATCGCGATAAATAAATTTGTGCCACATAACAACCATATCTTTATCGTTGGGATGTAGCTGCCACTTTTGCTTTAAAATATGTTCGAGAATTTGTGCCGGAGTAGCCTTTTTTAACCCAATTTTTGTATTATCGAAAATACCAATCCACTTCATTTTTCTGATAATATCAGAATCCTGGTCGATGTGCATTGCACGGTAAAGTTTTACTTCCACCGAATCGGACGGATGATAATAGAGAAAAGAGTTGATAAACTCGCGATAGGTCATGTTTTCAACATTTTCGATATAATACGAATCGTCGGTTAACCCGAGCTGAACAAAAACATTCCATGCACGGCAAAAGCCCGGCCGGCGTAGTGTTCCCCTATAAATAGTAGGAATTCCCTGCAAATTGTATTGCCCGATATATTTTAGTGAATCGCGGTTGGCATATCCCTCAAACATTCCAAAATCATCAATCTCAATTAACTCGGTTCTTCTGAACAACCGGTTGTATGGAATGTACTTGTACTTTCCGTTTTGAATGAATTTTGCAGGCCCCTCCTGCCCTGCCACCACAACATTTCTCGGATTCCAGCTAAATTTATAGTTCCACGGATTGTCGTCCGATTCGGGAGCAACCAACCCACCGGTAAACGATTCGAAAGCGAGTAAAGTGTGCCCGTTGTTTTTTATCCGGTCAATCAGGTTCATTGCCGACATGTGGTCGAGCCCGGGGTCGAGTCCGCACTCGTTTAAAAAGAAAAGCCCCTTTTTCTGAACATCGCCCCTGAATGCCGTTAATTCATCGGTTTCGTACGATGCCGTTAACAGGTTTTTCGAGAATTTCACACACGACTTTGCCACATATTTATGAAACCTGGCCGGTAACATCGAGATGACCAAATCGGCATTTTTTACTTGTAAATCGCGTGCCGTTTCATCTTTTACATTCATTACAGAATAAATAACCCGTTCCGAATTTTCACTCTTGCTTTCCCTTATGTCAAAAATATTTATTTTCCAATCGAACTCATCGGCATTGGCGGCAAGGTACCTAATTAACGTGTTGCACGACCTGCCTGCTCCAAAAATTAAAATATGTTTCATACTTTGTTCATCATTAAAGAAGTGTTTAAAAATCTTCGTCATTCTATCCATAGGAGTTCTATGGATAGAATGACGGAAAAACCAACTTTTGATATACCTATAAACTCAATTTTCACACATCAAATTCAATTCCCTGTGCCAATGGCAATTCTGTGCCATAATTGATTGTATTTGTTTGCCGGCGCATGTACGCTTTCCATGCATCGGAACCCGATTCGCGGCCACCACCTGTCTCTTTTTCGCCACCAAAAGCGCCACCAATTTCGGCTCCCGATGTTCCAATATTAATGTTTGCAATTCCGCAGTCGGAACCACTTTGCGAAATAAATGTTTCGGTTTCGAGCATATTTGTCGAGAATATTGCCGACGACAATCCTTGTGGAACATCGTTATGAATTGCAATTGCTTCGTCGAGTTCCGAATAGCGAATCATATATAAAAGTGGTGCAAAAGTTTCCTGCTGAACAATTTCGTAATGGTTTTCGACTTCAGCAATACACGGCGTAACAAAGCACCCCGATTCAAATCCTTCACCTTCGAGAACCTCTCCACCCACAATTATTTTTCCTCCTTCAGCTTTTACTTTTTCTATTGCATCGAGGAAATTTTGTACAGCACCTTTATCGGTCAGCGGACCAACCAAAGTTTTCGAATCGAGTGCATGTCCAATGGGTAGTTTGGTATAAATATTTACCAGTCGCTGTTTAAAATCTTCGTAAATTGAGTCGTGAACAATAATTCGGCGGGTTGAAGTGCATCGCTGGCCACAAGTTCCTACTGCACCAAAAACAACTGCCCGGAGCGCCATTTCGATATTTGCGTTTGGCGTAATAATAATTGCATTATTTCCCCCCAGTTCAAGAATCGACCGTCCCAAACGTTCGGCGACCAAACGACTCACCATTTTACCAATTGGAGTTGAACCGGTAAACGAAATTAACGGAACATCTTTATTACTAAAGAATTCGTTGCCCAGCTCTTTCGAATCGGCCACAACAAGGTTTACCACGCCTTCGGGAACATTGTTTTTTTGTAATACCCCTGCAATTATTTTATGAACGGCAACGCCACACAGAGCCACTTTCGACGAGGGCTTCCAAATTACCACATCGCCGGCAACCAGCGCAATCATTGCATTCCACGCCCAAACGGCTACCGGAAAATTAAACGCCGAAACCACACCTACAATTCCAAGCGGATGATACTGGTCGTACATACGGTGTTTTTCGCGTTCGGAATTCATAGTAAAACCATACAACTGCCGCGACTGGCCCACGGCGAAGTCGCAAATGTCAATCATTTCCTGCACTTCGCCCAAACCTTCCTGGAGGATTTTTCCCATTTCGTACGAGACCAGTTTCCCCAGCGGTTCTTTGTATTTCCGCAACTCGAGGCCAATCTGACGAACAATTTCGCCCCGTTTTGGTGCAGGCACCATTTTCCACGATTCGAATGCGCCTTTTGCTGTTTTCACTACTTCACGGTAATCATCCTTAGTTCCCAATTTCACACCGGCAATTCGTTCGCCATCAGAAGGAGAAAACGATTCAATAATATTTCCGTTTGTCTCTTTCCAGGTTGTTCCTGTGCAAATTCCATGGTTTACATCTTCAATTTGCAACTCTTTTAATACATCTTTCATTTCAATCTTATTATTCATTTTATTTCAATTTTAATTTCTGTTTTCAATATTCTTATTTCTGATTATAACTCATTCAGCCAAACTTTTCACCAAACCACCCGCATTTAAAATACGCATCAGTTTCCCGGGCAAAGGGTTAAAAGAAAACTCCGTTTTATTCACTTTTACAACTCCGTTTTTAAAATCAATCTCCACCGAATCGCCTTTCGAATAAAAATCGACGGCATCGGGCAGCACAATAATTGGCAACCCCTGATTTATTGCCGACCGGAAGAATATCCGGGAAACCGACTTTGCAATTATTGCCCGTATTCCCACATACCGGAGTCCGACTGCAGGATGCTCGCGCGAGCTGCCGCATCCAAAATTATCGCCGCAAACAATTACATCACCCTGCGAAACCCGGTTGGCAAATAGTGTATCGAACCCTGCAAACAGGTGCGGGGCAATCTCTTTCGGCTCGGCACTACTAATCTGATAAGTGAGATTTCCCGCAAACATCTGGTCGGTATTTAAATTGTTAATGTCGGAATAATCCCACACACCATTCTCTTTTCGAAGGTCATTTTCTGCAATTCCGATTACACTGTTTTCTTTCTCCCTAATATGCAACTTGCTGCCACGACCTGTAAACGGATTCATCAGTTTCCCGTGCAGTGCAGAAAAGGCAACCGTTTCAGGTGAGGCGAGGTAGATATTGGCATTTTTATTTCCCATTCTCCCCTTAAAATTTCGATTGGCTGTGGAAACCACATTCACACCGTCGGCCGGAATACCCTGCCCGGTTCCGAGACACGGGCCACACGAAGGCGACAAAATATTTGCTCCAGCCTGAACGAGAATTTCAATTAAACCTTCGCGAATCGCTTGCAGATAGACCGCTTTCGATGCCGGAGTTACAAGCAACTGAAATCCGGGCTGAATTTTTTTCCCTTTCAAAATCCGGGCAGCAACCCGCAAATCCTCAATCCGGCCATTGGTACAAGTGCCGATAAGTGCCTGCTGCACCGGAACCGGCCCCGCATCGGAAACGGTTTTTACATTATCGACATTGTGAGGGCAAGCTACCAGCGGAACAATTTCGTTTAAATAAATGTTGAATTCGGCTGAATAGTGCGCATCAGCATCGGCCCAAACTCCGTGCGCCTCTTCGCCCAAAAACATGTTCAAAACCGAGTCGGGCGGGAAGACCGCATTTTTAGCACCCATCTCGGAGGCGAGGTTTGCAATGGTCATCCGGTCGGAAATCGACAGCGAGCGAACTCCCTTTCCATGAAATTCGACCGACTGATAATTAGCACCATCGGACCCCAAAAGGCCGACAATATAAAGTGCCAAATCTTTTGCCGACACGTGATTTTGCAACTCTCCGGTAAACGTTATTTTTATTGATTCGGGCACCCGAAACCATGTCTCTCCTGTTTTCCAAATTCCTGCTGCCTCGGTTCTATCAACTCCTGCTGCCAACGTATTAAATGCGCCGGCAGTACAAGTGTGGCTGTCGCTCCCGGTAATTATCATTCCGGGGCGCGCATAATTTGTCATTATCTGATGGCAAATTCCATTGCCCACATCATGAAATTTCTCAACACCCTGCTCCTTCACAAAACTTCGGATGCTCTGATATTTATTAGACAAATTTGCATTTGTTGGCGGTGCATTATGGTCGAGCACCACAAACAACTGGGTCAAATCGGCAACTTTTTCTCCCCCCATTTTTCTGAAAATCGTCTCAATACTCGAAGTATTGTCGTGGGTCAGAATTAAATCGGGCTTTCTGAAAACAATCTCTCCTGTTTTCGCTTTCAGAATTTTCTCAACATAAGTTTTTCCAGCCATTTTATTTTATTTTGAATGTGTTACAATTTTTATGTTTCACCTCTCCCTGTTACGAACCTGCTTTATGAATAATACAAGCTAACTCTGTTTGCTGTCAATTCTAACCCAACAACCCTCCTTTTTTATAAATCTGCATCTGAACTTTGGAAAATGGTTTAATAAAAATCTGTTTTCCGGTTTCGGTATTTTGGATGCAACCCGTTTCAAAATTAATTTTCACCCAGTCGCGATTTATCAATTCCAACTCCGATAAATCGGTGTACGTTAACACGGGGAATGCTGCATTAATTGCATTCCGCTCATAAATTGCCCCAAACGATTTTGCTAGAATGGCCTGATTTTTCAACGACTTGAAACAATCGACCGCCTGCTGGCGCGAGCTTCCGGCACCAAAATTCTTACCCGTAATAATGATATCTCCGGGCCTCGATTTCCTTGCAAAATCTTCCCAGCCTTTCAGGTTTCCAAACGTATATTGCCCCATTTCGTTAATGTCGGTTACCGTGAGGTGCTGGTTATGAAATATCATATCAGTATCGATATTGTCCTCGTCAATAATCCACACTTTCCCCTCTATTACAGTTGGCACATCGCTCCTGTTTTCACTCTTTTTAGTTGTATGAGACTCCTTATTTTTCGGAATAAACGCAGCAGGTTTTTCGGGAATGGCACTTTCGGTAGTTATGTACCCTGCAATTGCCGAAGCTGTTGCTGTTGCCGGCGAAGCGAGAAAAACATCACCCTTTCCCTGCTTGCCAGTAAAGTTCCGGTTACCCGTGCTGACAGTTACTTCGCCCGGTCCGTTCTGCCCAATTTGCCCGGCAGCACAACCGGCACAACCGGCATTTCCAACCAAAACCCCGGCATCCTTAAAAATTTTCAGGATACCTTCGTCGAGACACTGACGCCAGACTTCGTCGGTGGCAGGAACAATTTTTAAAACCACTCCCGGAGCTGTTTTTTTCCCTTTCAGAATTTTTGCCGCCACACGCATATCTTCAATTCTACCGTTTGTACAGCTTCCAATAAACGCCGAATCGATTTTCACCCCTTTCACCTCATCAACATTTTTCACATCGTGTGGTTTCCCCGGCATCGAAATCTGCGGTTGAATGGTGGTGAGGTCAAATTCAAAAACCTGCTCGTAATTTGCGCTATCATCGGCAAAAACAGGCGTAACTTTTTTTCCTGAACGCTTCTCCGAGAATTGAATTATCTCTGCTGAAGGAGGAATCAGAAGTGCAATTGCACCCATTTCGGTAGCCATCGACGAAATAGTTATTCTGTCGCTCAGCGATAATTTTTCAACCGGTTCGCCGGATAGCTCAACCGAATAGCCGAGCAACGAATTTGCCCCAAATTTTCGCAGCAGTGCCAGCACCAAATCTTTGGCGTAAACACCAGCCGGCATTTCTCCTGTTAAAATAATTTTTACCGATTTTGGCACTTTAAACCAAACCGTTCCGTTTGCCCAGGCTGCCGCAATGTCGCGGTCGCCCATTCCCTGCCCAAAACTCCCGATTGCCCCGAGAATATTTGCATGAGAATCGGTTGAAACCACTGTACTCCCCGGAACTGCCAGCCCCTCGTCGATTGCAAGATGCGTACCTATTCCCGAATTTATATCGTACACTTCAATCTGGTTGTTTCGGGCAAACAACCGGCAGGTCTGCTGGTTTGCAGCATATTTTTGGTCGGAGCCGGTTGGATTACAATCGAAAGTAAACCATGTTTTTTCGGGGTTCGAAACGGAAAGTTGGTTGTCAACCAAATTTTTCACCACGTTTGCCCCGCCAAAATCGCGGGCCAGACGCACATCAATCTGCACATCTAGAATCTCACCCGGAACCACTTTTTTCTTTCCCGAATGATTTGCCAGTATCTTTTCAATAATCGTCATAATTCAAAAAAATTAAATTTTTAAACGGTCTTTAAAAGGCAGAAATGTCATAAAATCGGCATGATGCACGAGGTACGCCTCGGTGGTACGTTTTACCATGTCGCCCTCGCCGGCATGGGTTGCAATAATGTGGCAAACCCCCGGTGGCACACCACACTCCTCGGCTAAAGCAACTCCAGAAAACGGGTGGCGCAAATATTTTCCATAATCTCCCTGAATAGCATTCCCATTTTCATCTAAAACATATTCCAGTAATTTCCCAACATCAGCAAGAATTGCACCTGCAATTAACACATCCATATTTACGGGCAGCTCCTCTTTGAAAAATTCGCCTACTTTTCGGCCTGCATCGCGAGCAATATGTACCACCGCCCGTTTGTGTGCCATAAACGAGACCTTCAAGTCGGGGCCACAGAGCAATGTAAACGGAATGCGGTTTAAATCGTCAGCTGATAAAACACTCCGTTGCAAAGCCAACTGCCAGGTTTTGGCTGTCTTTTCTCTCAATTCATCGTTGGTAATCCAATCCAACTCCGGCCACAATTCAAAAACATTTTCCATCACTTTTAAATTTTATATTAACCCAATTTTGCAATAATTGCATCGGCCATTTGCCGGGTTGTGGCAGCTCCTTTTTTAATCGCCTCTTGGCTGCCGGTCATTTTTTTCATATCGTAGGTTTGTACACTGCCCTCTTCAATCACTTGGGCAATTGCCTTTCTTATTTTCCTTGCAAAGTCCTGCTCGTCGATGTGGTCGAGCATCATGCAGGCCGATTCAATCATGGCAATCGGGTTTACAATCGACTCCGGGAAGCCGGCATATTTTGGTGCCGAGCCGTGTGTAGGTTCAAAAACGCCGATACCGGTTTCGGGATTTACCTGCGCCGAGCAAGCAAACCCGAGTCCTCCGATTAACCCTGCAAAACCATCGGAGACAATATCGCCAAACATATTTCCGGCAACAATTACCCCGTAATTTTCCGGATTTTTTGTGAGCCACATCATCTGCGCGTCAATGTTGGTATTCCACAACTCTATTCCGGGGAATTCAGCGTCGCGAATTTCGCGCGCCATTTTATACATCATCCCCGATGTTTCGCGAATTACATTTGGTTTTTCGCAAACCGTAACCGATTTGTATCCGTACTTTTTAGCGTGACCGAAAGCAGCTTTCAGAATGCGGGACGTGGCTTTTTTCGTAAAAATACGCGTTGAAACAGAGAGCTCTTCAACAGGAACATCGCCAAAATTTTTAACGAACCGCGGGTGCGTGAGCAATGCTTCGTAAACCTTTTTCGGTGGATTGCTCCACTCCACTCCCCCGTATAAACCTTCGGTATTTTGCCTAAAAATTGCCACATCAACCTCAGGTTCTTCGATAGTATTATTTGCTCCCCGTCGGATAAAATTGAGTGGATTGCCTTTGTAAGTGCGGCACGGTCGCAGGCAAATATCGAGGTTAAAATACTGGCGCAGTGCAACAATGGGGCTTGAATAAATTAATCCATTCTCTTTGAGGTGCGGGGCAAGTTCATTAAAAGCCTCCTCCTTGGGTTTCGATGTAATTGCACCAAAGAGTGCAATTTTGTGTTCCTCAATTAACCGAATTGTGCGATTGGGAAGCGGGTCTCCTTCGTTACACCAAAATTCCCAGCCAATGTCGCCTTCAACATAATCGGCCTCAAAACCGACGGCTTCGAGAACACGAATTGCCTCTTCGAGAACGGTTCTTCCAATTCCATCGCCGGGCAGTGTTACAATTGTTCGTTTCATAATTATAAGTTTTATCGTTAAGTTTTCACCTGTTTTATGGAGTCGATTACAGTTCCATCCACCCATTTTACCACTCCAATAATTTTATCGGTAAGGGTTGGTTTTTCGGGCTGACCACAAATTTTCTCCGCCTCCTCTTTAAGTTCCCGAATAGTTCTTACCGGCAAATTTGTTCGTTTTGCCTTTTCAATTAAATCGATACGTTTCGGATTAATTGCAATGCCGCGCTCGGTTACAATTACATCAATTAGTTCACCGGGGCCGCAGAGTGTTGTAACCTCATCGACAACAACCGGAATGCGGTCGCGAAACAGTGGAACGGGAAGAATAACGCATTTCGAAAAGAGGCAGTTCTGCCAACCGCCAATTCCGTGCAGCATATATCCGTCGGAATGGGTTACCACATTGGCATTAAAATTTAAATCTACTTCGGTGGCTCCCAGAATTACCACATCAACCAATTGAGCAAAATTTCCTTTGCCGTGGTAATTGTAGCTTGTGAAAGGGCTGGTGTTTACATGGTTCGCATTTTCGCGCATGGAACGAACGCCTTCGAGGTCGAAAGTTTGTCCATCGAGGATGTAATCGGTGAGTCCCTCTTCGAGCATTTTCACCGCGTACTTATTGCTGCCGGCCCGGATAAAACGCGCCTTCCTTCCGGTTTTTCGCAGTATATCCTGAAAATACAATCCGATGGAAAGCGATGTTCCGCCGGCTCCCACCTGAAACGAAAAACCATCGTAAATCAATCCGGTGGCATTGCAGAACTCTGCTGTTAACCGTGCAATATAAAGTCTGTCGGGGCTTTTGGTAATTCGTGTTGTGCCGGAAACAATTTTTTCGGGAATTCCAATCTTTTCAACCTGCACCACATAATCGACATAATTTCCCTGAATTTGCCAGGGGACACACGGGAACGGCACCAGATTATCGGTTGCCACTATTACCTTTTCGGCATATTGCGAATCAGCCAGTGCAAACCCCAACAGCCCACAGGCTGCATCGCCACGGTCGCCGGTTGCATTACCAAAGAAATCGGCGGTTGGCGCGGCAATTACCGCAATGTCTATTTTCACCTCACCGTCTTGAATGGCCTGGTATCTACCGCCGTGCGAGCGTAAAACTGCCATTCCTTTCATTTTTCCTTCGGAAGCAAATCTCCCAAGCGGCCCGTTCATACTTCCCTCGACATGATGGATTGTACCATCTTCGAGATAGGGAATTAAATGTTCGTGACAAGGAAATGATGCCGAAGGAAACCAAACCAGGTTTTTTACCCCCAACTCTTTGGCAATATCAAAAACCTGATTAGCAATTAAATCGCCATTACGGAAATGGTGGTGAGTCGAAATGGTCATTCCATCGGCAAGCCCGGCTTTTACCAACGCAACTTTTAACGAAGAGACGAGTTTATTCCCGTCGGCGGGAAAATCGGCACACGATGAGATTGCAGGGGCATATTTTTTGGCGGTTGGTTTATATTTTCCCACGCCTTTAAAAGGAATTGTCTGCCTGCCATTTACAATTTCAGGAACCCATCGTCCGGCAGCATTTTGTATCAGTTTAGTTTTCATACAAACTCCTCCACTCTTTTTCTATTAATCCAAAAACCAATGCATCGTTTACAGTTTTCAGTGCCCTTTTTACCACAGGCGGGTCAACCATTTTCGAACCGATTGCAACCACTGCCCTGCCCTCTTTTTGCGCTTTCTCGAAAGCAAGTACTATTTTTTGTGCCTTTTCTATCTCTTTTCCGGAAGGCGAAAATCCGCGGTTTACCCACTCCACCTGGACCGGGTGAATACACCCCATTCCTGCAAATCCCATCGCTTTCGACTCGTGGGCAGCGTTTAAAACTTTTTCGCCATTTTCGAAATCGGAAAATACCGAATCGATGGGCTGAATTCCCGCGGCACGGGCAGCATTCACAATACGGCTTCGGGCGTAAAACGACTCGGTTGCCTGTGTGGTGCGCTGCACGCCAAGGTCGGCAGTGTAATCTTCGAGACCGATTGCCAGCGCAACAATACTTGGCGATGCAGTTGCAATTTGATAGGCCTTTTCAACACCAAGAGCACTCTCAATTATCGGCATCAAATAAACAGAGTTGTTACCAGCTGAAATCTGCTGAATCTTTTCAGCAACCTGAATAACCTGTTCCGGCAACTCACATTTCGGAATTAAAACAGTGTGCACATTATAGGGAACAATATATTCGAGGTCGGTCAACCCTGCCGGTAGCTGGTTGATGCGCACCATTCGTTCGGCTCCTTTAAAATCGATTTGGCAAAGTGCGTTACGCACGAGAATACGCGCCTCTTCCTTTTTCTCCGGCGACACGGAATCTTCCAAATCGAGAATTATGGCATCGCTACCATAAATTCCTGCATTAACCATCATTTTCGGATTATTGCCCGGAATATAAAGCCGTGAGCGCCGGTACCGATTTCCCGGAATAGTGTATTGGTTTTCGGGAAGCATATCGAAAACAAACTGCTTGCTGCTCCGCGAATATTTTTGAAAAGCTTTTTCAATTCTGGCGGCAAGTGCAAACGGTAATGCACCTGAGTCTTCAACCAAAACTTCAACGCCATTTATCTCATAAAAAGCCAACATTTTTTGCACAAGCTCTTCAATCGATTTTCCAAAAAGAGCTTTTACTTTACTTTTTAGTACAATTTTATTGGGTGAACCCGGTCTGTTTATTACTTCAACAAAACAGTCGGCACGAACAACATCACCCCTTTTGCCGGATGAAACCTTCATTTTTAAAATTTTATGAATCCTGATTCAAATTCTACGCAGTAACTGGTTTTATTTAAAAAAACCTGTACGGATAGGACAGAAGAACAATGGATTAGAAAGTGTTGCAGAGCTGCAACTAATGAGAAACAGAATCATCATCGAGACACTCAGGCATCCCAAGGTAAAAGAAAACCGGACATTGATACGATTGAATCATGTGTCAAATTTAGGAAAAGTTATAGAATTTTATACTATTGTAAATGATTTTTTTTACTGACAGGTTCTGAAAAAAATGAATCAACAATATTCTTTACTTCTAAAAAATCATTTGTATTTTGCAAGAATTAAATCCAACCGTATGGAAACAACAAAAAAAATTTATGTATTCCTTATTATCGTTACAACTGTTGTGGTTCTTATTTATGCACAATCGATAATTATTCCGTTTATTCTTGCTGTTCTTTTTTGGGTGCTCATTCGCGTAATTAAAAAAATTCTGACGAAAGTAAAATTTATTAGCAAATGGCCCAAATGGTTACTCACATTGTTTTCTTCGTTAATCATTCTCAGTTTTCTGGCACTTACAGTTCAAATGATTACGGTTAATATTCAAGAGTTATCGCAAACACTTCCTGTTTACGAAGCAAACATTACCCGAATTGCCAATGCAATTAATAGGCAATTCAACATCGATTTATTTTCAATTTTAACCGAGCATGCAAAAAATATGAATTTCGGTGTTCTGCTTTCATCGTTGCTTTCGGCACTCACTGCTCTTTTTGGAAATACATTTACAGTACTACTCTATTTGGCATTTATTCTTTTAGAGGAGCCTATTTTCCCCCAAAAGCTAAAAGCAATGTACCCCGACAAAAAGAAATATAACCATGTAAAAAACCTGGTTGATAAAATAGACCATTCGATTGGCCGCTACATTGCACTTAAAACATTAACAAGTCTTTTAACCGGTTTTCTGAGCTACTTTGCACTTCTTTTAATTGGTATCGACGCACCGTTGTTTTGGGCGTTTCTTATTTTTGTGTTGAATTTTATCCCTACAGTTGGCTCGCTTATTGCCACCGGATTTCCGGTTATTTTTGCCGTTCTGCAGTTTGGTGAATTTATGCCCGGGTTTTTAGTTCTTGGAATTGTGGGAGCAATTCAAATGGTTGTAGGTAATTTTATTGAGCCGAGACTAATGGGGAACACCCTCAATATAAGCCCTTTAGTTGTTTTTCTTACCCTTGCAATTTGGGGTGTAATTGGTGGAATAATTGGGATGCTGTTAAGTGTACCCATTACCGTTATTATCATTATTATCATGTCAGAATTTCCAAGCACTCGCCCGTTTGCAATCTTGCTTAGTCAGCAAGGAACGCTAAACGACTAATTGTATTTAAAACTATTCAGAATGAAACCTTCATGATAAAAGATTTCACACACAGGAGCATGATTAAGTTAGTGCACAACTTTTCTTGTCTTGTGTCTTGTATCTTGATTCTAAATTTTAAACGTATGAAAAATACTCCTCTAAAATTTGTTGTACTGCTTCTGTTTTTATGGAATGTTGCAGGAGTACAAGCGCAAACAAAAATAATTTTTGATACCGATATTGGCGGCGATGCCGATGATTTAGGAGCTTTAGTTATGCTTCATAATTTTATTGAAAGCGGCGATTGCGACCTCCTCGCCATAATGAATTGGGGAACCGATAAATACGCTGTTCCGGCAATCGATGCTGTTAACCGGTTTTACCTTCACCCCAACATTCCAATTGGAACAAGAAAAGATAAATTAACTACTTCCGACTTACAATACAACAAAGTAATTGCCGATAATTTCGAATATAAATTAACGTACAACGATGTTCCGGATGCCACGCAGCTGTATCGTAAAATTTTAGCAGCAAGCGAAGATACAAGCGTTACTATTGTTGCCGTTGGGCCGTTGTTAAATATTAAACGACTAATTGAATCGCAACCCGATTCGAATTCGCCCTTAAACGGATTAGAGTTAATTTCAAAAAAAGTTAACGAGTTTGTTATTATGGGAGGCCATTTCCCCAAAGGGAAAAACGAATGGAATTTTAACGGAAATATGCCGGGCATTACAAAATTTGTAATTGAACACCTCGAAACACCTATTGTTTTTTCGGGATTTGAATTGGGCGAGCAGATAAAAACGGGTGAGGTATTTAACGAAATTGATAAGAACACACCGCTGTATCAGGGATTTCTTTATTACAGCGGACATGCACCATGGATAAAAGCAAAGTTCAATGGTGCAATTTTGCCCAATTCGTCGTTCGACCAAACAGCAGTTTTATATGCTGTAATTGGCGGAGTTGGAACATATTGGGAAAAAATTGAAGGAGGGAAATGTGTGGTTGAAGAGAATGGAGACAACCACTGGGCAAAAAGAGAGAAATCGAATCACGCTTACCTCAAATTAATAGAGTCGCCCAAAAAGATGGCTCAAATTATTGATGCCATTATGTTGAACCGATTTAAATAGGGTTTGCGAAAAAACAATTAGATACACGCTATACTCAATCCTTCTTTTTGCAGGCAAATCAATTTCAGTCCGGAATTATATAATTTGCGCGAGTCTGGTTACTGTTTGCGTTTGCAAACGAAATACTCTACACTATATTTACCCCCGCCAAAAACGACCAAACTACCAAGCATCAGCATATAATAAAACGGAATCTCAAAACCGTTATTTCCTGCTTCGAAACCATTTCCGATATGTACAGTGAAAATAGCCACCAACATAACAACTATCAGTGGTAACGATATAATTCGTGTTCCCAGGCCGAGCAAAAGAAGAATTACTCCGGCAACTTCGGTAATACCGGCCAAATAGGCATTTAGGTATGGAAACGGATACCCCATACTTTCGAACCAGCTGCCAATGGCATGAATATCGTTCCATTTCATTTTGGCCGGCACATAAAATCCATACGCTAATGTTAAGCGGAGGAGTAACAAAATAAGACTGTCGAGTTTGCCCGCAATTGTGCGTAGCTTTTCCATTAATGTTTTCATAGCATTTTATTTTATATGATTAATACTTTGTGAGTTAAAGGATAAGTCTGTTTATAAGCAGAATAACAGAGAATTTTAACTTTTAAGTGACCCTAAAACAAAACCCTGTGTTTTTAACTTTTCCAAAAATTTGAACACTTTTGTTTGCAGCATTTTTAAATCGTTTATGCCAAACAGATAGAGAATATCGTTTAAAATCTCTTCCAACGTTTTTTCTTCCATCGAAATGTTTTCAATTAAAAAGGCAAATAGTACCGACAGGTTTAGAAATTGCACTCGCCCCGACTCCTTCTCGCGAAAAAGAAGCAAGAAATAGTTCCCCTTTTTATCTACAGTATCAAAAGGTTTTTCCATATGAACGGGGTATTCGAGTTTTATAATTTTGTGTTCCGGATTAACGGCAATCTTACTTTGTAAAAGAATGGGGGTGTTTATACTTACCGGATATTCAATGTCTTCCATCATATACATCTCCACCTCCATCCATTCGAAAAGGAGCAAGTCGTTTAAAAACGGAATTGTAAATTTATCGCTGTAATTTTCCGCCTCACAAAAACCCACAAATTCATTAGGCATTCTCCACACTTGCGGGTCGCTGCATTTATGTGTGCTAAAAAAAGTATAAACCATTTCGTCCCATATTTTGCTGTCGATGTATTGAGATGCAATGGGGAATGTTGTTTCAAGTGTATCTTTAATCACATTAAAAACCAGCCGGCGATAGTGTAGAAGGCGCTCGGGAACTGCTCCCAAAATAGATACTTCTTTTCCATTCCTACAGTACTCTACAAATTTGTTTTGCTGATTATATGTTTCTGTTTTCAATAACATTGTTTGTCTCCCATTTTTTGTTCATAATAGCTTCGAGGCTGCTTAGCTCGCGTTGTAACTCGTTTAATTCGGGGATATTAAAATCGCGTTCCAATAAAACCGGAACAGGTTCAACTCTTTCCAATGTCCATTCAAACAGTTCGTAAACCGGGTCGATAATTGCTTCGCCGTGCGTGTCGATAATTAAGTCGTCGGCAACTTTTGTATGCCCCGCCATGTGGATGTATTGGATTTTATCGAGAGGTAAATTGCCAATAAACTCTTTTGCATTATAGTTGTGATTAAATGCATTCACAAAAACATTATTTACATCGAGCAGCATTTTACAACCTGCCTCTTCAACAATAGCCGAAATAAAAGTTGCTTCGTCCATTTCGGCAGCCACCGGTGTGTAATACGATACATTTTCGATGGCAATTTGTCGACCTAAATAATCCTGAACCTGGCGAATGCGCCGTGCAACATGCTTAATTGCATCTTCGCGAAACGGAATGGGCAACAGATCGTATAAGTGGGCGTTGTCGCATTTCGAAAAACTTAAATGTTCCGAATAAATTTCGATGTCATAATCAGCAAGAAACTGCTTTATATTTTTTAGAAATTTCATATCCAACTCTTCGGGACTGCCAATTGATAACGAAAGCCCGTGACTTGTAATCGAATACATTTCGGCAAGTTGTTTTAACTGTTTTTTCCAGTACCCGCCAATATTCATCCAATTCTCGGGGGCAAGTTCAACAAACCCCGGATGAATGGCCGAGCCCGAAAGAAACTCTTCTGCAAATTCTTTTCTAAATCCTATTCCTGCTTTCATTGTTTTCTGATTATTTAATTTC
>Ga0256831_1000549_pt1 | contig 19431 bp, 16 predicted proteins | sample 132544metaG_FD_189087 | JGI IMG/M metagenome (GOLD analysis project Ga0256831, IMG submission 189087) | Hydrothermal vent microbial communities from Lau Basin, Pacific Ocean - 132-544 | ecosystem: Environmental > Aquatic > Marine > Hydrothermal vents | place: Pacific Ocean: Lau Basin | collected... | reverse complement strand
GATACTACTTACTTATAGGATTGTCATAATGATAAATATTGCTATCTTAGGTTCCACTGGCTCTATTGGTACGAGCACTTTGGATGTGATTGCTAGACAAACAGAGCGCTTTAGAGCCTTTGCTTTAACTGCCCATAGCAATGTTGAGCGTTTGTATGAACAATGTCTTAGAGTTATTCCTGATATTGCTGTTATGGTGGATGAGAGCAGTGCTGCTGAACTGCGAGAACGCTTAAAAAATAATCCTAAAACACAGACTATTCAAGTGCTTCATGGCTCTAAAGCCTTAGATGAGATTGCTTCTCATAAACACGTTGATTATGTTATGGCTGCTATTGTTGGTGCTGCTGGTTTAAGTTCATCCATGGCTGCAGCTTATAGTGGCAAGCGCATACTGCTGGCAAATAAAGAATCTTTAGTGATGTCAGGTGCTTTGTTTATGCAAGCGGTAAAGGACAATGGTGCAACATTGTTGCCTATTGATAGTGAGCATAATGCTATTTTTCAGTCCATGCCAGAAAAACTGAATGCGGTTAGTGCTAATACTGCTGAGTACACAGATGGGCAAAGCAATAATTTAGATGCTTATGGCGTTGAAAAAATATTACTGACCGCTTCAGGTGGTCCCTTTTTAAATAAAGATTTGACACAACTGCAAGAGGTTACACCGGATCAGGCTTGTGCACACCCAACTTGGGAAATGGGACGTAAAATATCGGTTGACTCAGCTACTATGATGAATAAAGGCTTAGAAGTTATTGAGGCCAGTTGGCTTTTTAATGCCTCGGCTGATGACATTCAAGTGGTTATTCATCCTCAAAGCGTTATTCACTCTATGGTTGCTTATAGTGACGGTTCCGTGCTTGCTCAGTTAGGTAATCCTGATATGCGTACCCCTATCGCTCATGCCTTGGCATGGCCAGAGCGAATGCCGTCTGGTGTTGCCCCCTTGGATATCTTTAAAATAGCACAGCTTAATTTTCAAGAACCTGATTTTGAACGTTTTATTTGCTTGAAGCTTGCCTATGATGCCTTGCGTATAGGAGGAACGGCTCCAGCAATATTAAATGCGGCCAATGAAATTGCGGTTGCAGCCTTTTTACAAGAACAAATTGGCTTTACCCAAATTGCAGACATTGTTCAACAAACAATTGAAGGTGTTGATGCTGTGCCTGCTGATTCTTTAGATAATATTCTCAATGCCGATTTAGAAGCCAGAAAATTTTCTCAAATGCTGTGTCAGTCCAATACTTAACTGCCTAAGCCCTTAATTAACCGTCAAAAAATAGAAATTTAAACCATGAATAATAATGACCACATTTCAAGAGAATTAATTGATATCTTATGAATATTATCATTATTATTCTTGCTTTTATTTTTACGATTGCCTTGCTTGTTGCCATTCATGAGTATGGCCATTTTTGGGTTGCTCGTAAGCTAAATGTTAAAATATTACGGTTTTCAATTGGTTTTGGTGCGCCACTTTTTCATTTTAATGGGGTTAAAGATAATACTGAATTTGTGCTAGCGAGCATCCCTCTAGGTGGCTATGTGAAAATGTTGGATGAACGTGAAGGTGAGGTTGCTGATGAAGAACTACCTAGAGCATTTAATAGGCAATCGGTCTATAAGCGTTTTGCCATCGTCTTTGCAGGGCCTTTTGTTAACTTTATTTTTGCCGTGTTTGCTTTTTGGTTGATGTTTGTTATTGGTGTTCAAGGAGTGAAACCAATAATGGGGAGTTTAGATGCAGACTCTATTGCTTGGCAATCTGGCTTACGTAAGGGTGATTATATTGTTGCTGTAGGGGATAGAGAAACACCCACTTTGAGTGCTGTTTATGAGCAACTACTTGATCCCTTTATTGAACATAAGAAAGCGGTGCTTCACTTAGCGGATCAACGTACGATTATCTTTGACTTTGAACACCTGTCTCATGATCTGGAACCTGCTAATTTACATGAGATTATTGGTCTTAGTTTAAAATTACCAATAGAAAAGGTTATTTTAAGTGAAGTCTTAGCAAATTCACCGGCTGCCAGCGCTGGTATTCTTGCTGGTGATCAAGTCCTCTCTATTAATGGTAAAGCGATTGATCACTGGCGGGATTTGGTTCATGCCGTTATGAACAAACCCAGTGTTAAAGTGACTATTGAGGTTTTAAGAGAACAGAAAAAGATTCCCATTACTTTGGTGATAGGCTCTGTGAAGCGGGGTAAAGAAACAATTGGTCAAATTGGTGTACGTCCAAAATCCGTCACCCCCTTACCAAAGTCACTTTATGCCATGCATCAATACGATATTTTTACTGCAATTGGCAAAGGAATTGAAAAAACTTGGGATTTGTCAGTGCTAACCGTAAGAATGTTAGGTAGAATAGTCACCGGTGAAGCATCGCTTAAAAATATCAGTGGTCCTATTAGCATTGCCAAAGAGGCCGGACATTCAGCACAAATGGGTGTCGAATTCTTTTTAAGATTTTTGGCCATTGTCAGCTTAAGTTTAGGTGTGGTTAATTTACTACCTGTGCCCATGCTCGATGGCGGACATTTATTGTTTTATGTCATTGAAATGATAAAAGGTTCTCCTGTATCAGATGCTGTGCAGGAAATCGGGCTAAAAATTGGCATTACATTATTGGTTATGCTGATGAGCATTGCCATGTATAATGATTTTGTACGACTTTTGAATTAGATTAATACTTTTATTTGGAACTCACTTAATGAGACGTGTTGTTTTATTTATTTTTACCAGCCTTATTATTTCTTTGCATAGTGCCTATGCGTTTGAAAATTTTGTTATCGACAATATTAAGGTTGAAGGTTTACAACGGATTTCAGCGGGTACGGTATTTAACTACCTTCCCTTGAAGGTAGGCGATAGTATTGATGCTCGCTCTGTGTCTAAGTCGATTCGTGAATTATATAAAACGGGTTTTTTTAAAGATGTACGCTTAGAAAGAGAGGGTGATTCTTTAATTGTATTTGTTCTTGAACGTCCGGCAATTGCTTCGATTGAATTTGAAGGTAACAAAGATTTAGAGGCAGAGGAGCTTAGTAAAGCACTAAAGCAAATTGGCTTTGCTGAAGGTCGTGTCTATGATAAATCCATCTTACAACGGGTTGTTGAAGAGCTAAAGCGACAATATTATGCTCGTGGTAAATATGCAGTAAGAATTGAGTCTACTGTTACCCCTTTAGAACGTAATCGTGTTGGCATTAAGTTAGATGTTTCAGAAGGTCGAGTCACAACCATACACCAAATTAATATTGTAGGTAATAAGGTTTTTTCTACAGAAGAATTATTAGATGAGCTTGAATTAACAACCCCTACTTTATTTTCGTTTTATACCAAAACTGATCAATATTCCAAACAAAAACTGGCGGGTGATTTAGAAAAACTACGTTCCTATTATCTTGATCGCGGTTATATCAACTTTAAGATTGAATCCACTCAGGTTGCAATTACGCCGGATAAAAAATCCATCTATATTACCATCAACCTTTCAGAGGGCGATAAGTACACCATTAAAGAAGTGAAATTAGCCGGTGATTTAATTGTTGAGCCTAAGGAAATCTTTCCTGTTGTGGCTATTAAGAAAGGGCAATTCTTTTCCAGAAAACACATTACCCAAACCAGTGAAGCGATTGTTGATTTACTTGGTAAGGCAGGCTATGCTTTTTCAAATGTGAATCCTATTCCACAAGTGGATGATAAGACAAAAGAAATATCACTTACTTTCTTTGTTGATCCTGGAAACCGTGTTTATGTACGCCGTGTTAATGTCATTGGTAATACCAATACCTCAGATGAAGTGGTACGCAGAGAAATTCGTCAATTTGAAAAATCATGGATTTCAACCACTGATGTAGAACGCTCTCGGCAACGTTTACAGCGTTTGGGCTTTTTTAAAGTGGTTAGCGTTGAAACCCCTGCTGTTCCAGGTGAAACAGATTTAGTGGATGTCGTCTATACTGTTGAAGAGCAATCAACAGGTAGTATCAACGCAGGTGTCGGCTTTTCTCAGTCACAGGGTCTTACTCTGAACTTTAGTGTGTCGCAGGATAACTTTCTGGGTACGGGTAATCGTTATGCGGTTGCTGTTAATACCAGTGATGCCAATACAATCTATAGTTTTAGTGTGACTGACCCTTATTTTACAGATGATGGTATCAGCCGAACCCTACGTTTTAGATGGCGTGAAACCGATTTGTCAGAAGAAAACTTAGCCAACTACGCCACCGATAATGCCAGTATTGGCATTGGTTTTGGCGTGCCTATTAATGAATTTGATCGAATTGGCTTTGGCTTGGATTTTGAAAACACCCATATTGATTTACCTAATGATCTGACTCAAACCGCTTATGATGTACTTAAGTTTGTGGCGGATGAAGGAGATACCTTTCAAACTTTAAGATTTTCATCCAACTGGTCACATGATAGTCGTAATAAAGCGATATTTCCAACTCGTGGGGCTTTACAACGTTTATCGGGTGATGTTGCTTTGCCGGGTAGTGATTTACTTTTTTACCATATAAACTATGTGCAACAACGTTTTTTCCCACTGTCTCGAACTACAACACTTATGCTTAAGGGTAATGTTGGTTATGGTGATACCTTTAGTGGTGACTCATTTCCTCCCTTTGAAAAATACTATGCAGGTGGAATGAACGATGTTCGGGGTTACAAGTCCAATACCTTAGGTCCTAGAGATGATAAGCGGCATTACATTCCCAGCATTGGTGGCCGTCCTCCCTTCTGGTTGGAGCCTACGGATGATCCTCTAGGTGGAAAATTCAAAGTGATTGCCAATGCTGAAATTATACTGCCAGTTCCCTTTGTTAAGGATTCATCGGCTTACCGCTTGAGTGGTTTTGTTGATGTTGGTAATGTCTTTGCTGATTTTGGGGATTTTGACGCAGGTGAATTACGTTATACTACTGGTATTGCTGGAGCATGGCTGAGTCCCTTTGGTTTACTACGAATTAGTATTGCGGCACCGCTTAATGAACAGAGTGGAGATGATACAGAGGTCTTTCAATTTTCATTTGGCCAAAGCTTCTAGTAAATACTACTTGAATATAAACATACTTTAACGCGCTATCTAAACTTATTTACAATAAAATTTGTGTTGTACAAAATTTAGGAAAAAAAATGGCAAAATATTCCCAATTGTTTATTTTAATTGCATTATTGTTTTCAATGTCGTCTGCTTATGCAGAACAAAAAATTGCTTTTGTGAATCAAGCTAAACTTTTACAAAAAGCACCTCAGGCCGAGTCAGCTCGCAATAAATTGCAAAAAGAATTTGCTAAACGGGATAAATCGTTAGTGAGTTTACAAAAAAAGATCCAGAAGAATACAGAAAAACTTCAAAAGGATGCCGCCATTCTGTCTAGCCAAGAATTGACTAAATTAAAAAGAAAAATAACTTTATTAAGAAGAGATCTTGAACGTGATAAAGCGGCTTTTAAAGAAGACCTAAGTATTCGCCAAAATGAAGAATTGATTAAATTGCAGCAATCGGTACTTAAATCAATACAGACGATAGCTAAACGGGGTAAATACGATCTTATTGTCAGTGAGGGCGTTATTTATGCGAGTAAGCAAATTGATATCACTGATAAAATTCTGGCACAATTGAAAACACAATACAGCTCTGGCAAATAATGCATTTTGTTCATATTATCGTCTTTTGATTAATTGTTTCTCTTTAAAAGAGGAAACTGGGTAATTTAATAGTTCATGTCTATTCCAACTCGACAAACCAGTATAAAAGAACTTGCTGATCTTATTGGTGCTGAAATAGTTGGTCAATCGGATGCTTATATTAGCGGTATTGCGACATTAGAATCAGCAAAGGCATTAGATTTAAGTTTTTTTGCCAATAGAAAATATCATAAGTTTTTATTAGCAACCAAGGCATCAATCGTTATACTTCATCCTGATGATGTAAATAGCTGTCCAACAAATGCTATTTTAGCCGATGATCCCTATTTAGCTTATGCTAAAATAGCCACTTGGCTGACAAAAAAAGAGGCTAAAAAAACAGAGATTGCATCCAGTGCGATTATTGCCAATGGTGTGACTCTGGGAAAAAATGTAACCATAGACTCTCATGTCAGTATTGGCTCAGAGGTTATTATTGGTGACAATGTTCATATTCATGCGGGTTGTGTTATTGCTGAGGCGGTAAGCATTGCCCATAACACAATTATTTATCCTAATGTTGTTATTTATACGGGGGTCACTATCGGTGCTCACTGTATTATTCACTCAGGTGCTGTTATTGGCAGTGATGGCTTCGGTATCGCCAATGAGCAAGGCGAATGGCTAAAAGTGCCACAATTAGGTGGTGTTATTATTGGTGATCGTGTTGAAATAGGTGCTAATACCACGATAGATAGGGGTGCGATTGAAGACACTTTTATTGCCGAGGGTGTTAAATTAGATAACCTGATTCAGATTGCTCATAATGTAAAAATAGGCAAAAATACAGCCATCGCTGGTTGTGTGGGTATCGCAGGTAGTACAACCATTGGCCAGTACTGTGCTATTGGTGGCGGTGCAGGTATTTTAGGGCATCTTAGTATTGCTGATCATGTGCATATTACAGCAACTTCTTTGGTTACTAAATCCGTATCAAAGGCGGGTGTGTATTCATCGGGAACCCCTTTACAAGAAAATGCCCAATGGCATAAAAACTTTGTCCGTTTTAAACAACTGGATAAAATGTACCGTTGTGTAAGTGAATTAGATCGACAACTACACGAATTAGACAAAAGAAAGTAATTCCGGCCACTTTTTAAGGCTGATAATGTATTATTGATACACTTTTAAAAAGAAGAAAAAAATGTCAAAGCAACTTAATTCAATGGATATTAATGATGTATTAGAACATTTGCCACATCGCTATCCATTTCTTTTAGTCGATAAGGTTCTTGATTTTGAACCTGGAAAATCACTTTTAGCACTTAAAAATGTGACTTATAATGAGCCGCAGTTTACGGGACATTTTCCAAATAAACCGATACTTCCCGGCGTTCTAGTCATCGAGGCTTTGGCACAGGCAACAGGAATTTTAGCTTATAAATCAACAAATTCAAAGCCAGATGGTAAATCATTGTACTATCTTGTGGGTATTGATAAGGCACGCTTTAAGCGTCCTGTAAATCCCGGTGAGCAATTAATGCTTAAAGTTGAAGTGATTAAAAATATGCGTGGTGTTTGGAAGTTTAAAGCCGTTGCAACGGTTGATGACAATATGGTTGCCTCTGCTGAACTGATGTGTGCTGAACGCGATGCCTGATTAATTAACTGTCTCAAGATGTCTCAATACATGCCTTAAAAAGTATCTTAAAAATGCCTCAAGAAAATTTAACTTATTCTTTGATCCATCCTACTGCTATTATCGATCCTTCGGCTGAATTAGCAGATGATATTCAAGTAGGTCCTTATACGGTAATTGGTGCCAAGGTTAAAATTGACAGCGGTAATAAAATTGCCTCTCATGTGGTGATTAATGGTCCAACCCTTATCGGTAAGGATAATGAGTTTTTTCAATTCAGTTCTATTGGTGAAGCACCACAGGATAAAAAATACCAAGGGGAAGATACTCATCTTGTTATTGGTGATAGAAATATCATTCGAGAATTTACCACCCTAAACCGTGGTACCACTCAAGATCGAGGTACAACCTCCTTAGGTAATGATAATCTGATTATGGCCTATGTGCATATTGCCCATGATTGTATTGTTGGCAATAATATTATTCTGGCTAATAATGTGGCACTTGCTGGCCATGTAAGCATTCATGACCATGCTATTTTAGGTGGTTTTTCTCTGGTTCATCAATTTTGTACAATTGGCTCTTATGTCTTTAGTGCCATGAATAGTGTTATTTCCAAAGATGTTCCCCCCTATTTAATGATTGCAGGGCACATGGCCAAGCCACATGGCTTGAATGTTGAAGGTTTAAAACGTCATGGTTTTTCTTCAGATACTATTAAAGCAATGCGTGCCGCCTATAAAGCACTTTATCGCTTGAACCTTACCTTTGATGATGCGATTACTGAGATAAATGAATTGGCAACCAATTGCGAGGAGCTATCGTTAATGATTGAGTTCTTAAGTAATGATGTTACTCGAGGTATTGTCCGCTAATGCGTATTGGCATTATTGCAGGAGAAGCATCGGGAGACATTCTTGCAGCAGGGCTTATAAAAGCAATTTTAGCACATTGTCCCGATGCCAAGTTTGAGGGGATTGCTGGGCCATTGATGATAGAAGCAGGTTGTAAAGCCCTTTATCCAACAGAAAAATTATCGGTTATGGGCTTGGTAGAAGTTCTCGCTCATTATAAAGAATTGTCTTCTATTCGTAAGGAACTCACCCAGCACTTTATTGCTGATCCTCCTGATGTCTTTATTGGCATTGATGCCCCTGATTTTAACTTAGTGGTTGAAGCAAAACTTAAAGAGTCAGGTATTGGTACCATACACTATGTCAGCCCATCCGTATGGGCATGGCGTCAATATCGGTTGGCTAAAATTGCTCGTTCAGTTGATCTTATTCTGACCTTATTTCCCTTTGAAGCCCGTTTTTATGAAAACCATAATATTTCCGTTAAATACATTGGTCATACATTAGCTGATGATATTGATTTGCATATTGATTTAGAACAGGCACGGAAAAAAATAAAACTTGATGTGCCGATAGAACAAACGGTGATTGCCGTTTTACCGGGAAGTCGCATGTCAGAAGTGACTCGGTTGACCAAGCCTTTTCTTGAAACGCTCTTATTGTGCTTAAAAACGCAGCCTGATTTATTATTTTTAATTCCCTTTGTTAATGATAAAACACGCCATTTTTTTGAACAGGCGTTGGACTTACATACTCATCATAAGCCTGATATTCGTGCCCGTTTTATTTTACATAATGGTCATTCTAGAGAGGTTATGGCGGCATCCAATGCCGTATTGCTTGCCTCTGGTACCGCAGCACTAGAAGCTTTATTGTTGAAAAAGCCCATGCTGGTTGCTTATAAACTTTCCCCTATCACTTATTGGGTTGCTAAGCGCTTGTTAAAAGTCCCTTACTATTCTCTGCCTAACCTGCTGGCAGGTGAAGCCTTAGTAGAAGAAATCACTCAAGATGAAGTCCGTTCAGACGTTTTAGCACCAAAATTATTGAGCTTACTATCGAGTGAATTATGGAAAAATAAATTGGCAGTGTTTCATGATATTCATTTACTCTTACGCCAAAATGCCGATCAAATGGCCGCGCAGGCTGTTATTGATTATTTGCAAAAACAGCGCAATGCAGACTGAGTTAATTGCTTCTAAACAGGACTTATTTATATGAGCTTTGATCCCCATTATGCCAATTTAACGGGTAATATTGCCGGTGTTGATGAAGTTGGGCGTGGATCTCTTGCTGGAGCAGTAGTGACTGCAGCGGTGATCCTTGACCCTCATAAGCCGATTGATGGTTTAGCGGATTCTAAAAAATTAACAGAAAAAAAGCGCCAGTTATTAGCAGAGCAAATTAAAGAGCATGCATTATGCTATTGCATTGCTCGGGCAGAACATGAAGAAGTGGATGAATTGAATGTCCTTCAAGCAAGCTTGTTGGCAATGCAACGAGCTATTGAAGGTCTAAGTCTGATCCCTGATAGAGTCTTAGTTGATGGTACTTTCTGCCCACAGATTTCATACCCCTGTGAAGCCGTTATTAAAGGTGATGCAAAAGTAGCCGCCATCAGTGCTGCGTCTATTTTAGCCAAAGTGGCACGGGATAATGAAATGATTGCTCTGGATGCTGTTTATCCGGGCTATGGTTTTGCCAAACACAAAGGCTACCCAACTCAGTTTCATAGAGAAGCGTTACAGCAATTGGGAATTAGCCCTATCCATCGGAAAAGTTTTAAACCAGTACAAAAAATCATTGAATTAAGTTAATAGTAAAGCTCAACTCCCTAGACTTCAACTTAAGTTATGTTATAAAGGCAATTTACCCGTATGTCCGATAGCCAACAATTTATTCATCTAAATCTACATACAGAATTTTCAATTGTTGACGGTATTGTTCGTCTCAAACCATTGGTTAGTATGGTGAAAAATATGGCAATGCCGGCCATTGCCATTACCGATCAAAGTAATCTATATGCTCTGGTGAAAATGTATCAAGCCTGCTTAAATGCAGGTATTAAAGCCATCTTAGGTGCTGATCTCTGGCTAAAAAATGAGGCAGAACCTGCTAAACCATTTCGCTTGCTGGTCTTATGTAAAAATAATGAAGGCTATTTAAACCTAAAAAAATTAATTAGCCAAAGTTATTTACATGGTCAACATTTAGGTAAGGCGATAATAGAACGAGAATGGTTGCATGAACACTCTGATGGCTTAATTGCTTTGCTTGGCAGGCACAGTGACGTGGGTGAATTGTTACTTGCAGATAAATACACAGAAGCAAAACAGGCCTTAACTTTTTATCAACAACTGTTTCCACAAAGTGTTTACTTTGAGTTGCATAGGACGAACCGCAGTGGTGATGAAACTTTTTTGCATCATGCGGTTGCTTTGGCAGAACAAACAGGCTTGCCTGTGGTAGCCACTAATGCCGTACGCTTTCTTGAAGAAGATAATTTTGCTGCCCATGAAGCGCGTGTTTGTGTCAATCAGGGACGAATTTTAGCGGATAAAAACCGGCCACATGACTACTCACCAGAACAATACTTTAAATCTCAGCAACAGATGTGTGCTTTGTTTGCAGATATTCCTGAAGCGATTGAAAATACCTTAGAAATTGCCAAACGTTGTAATGTTAGCCTGCATCTTGGAGAAAATTTCCTCCCAGATTGTCCTATTCCTGAAGGGCTTAGTATGGATGAGCACTTTCGCTTGCTCTCACATAATGGCTTAAATGATCGCTTTGCTCAACTATTTGGCGAGGGCTGTTTAGATGATGAAGCTTATGCAGATAAAATAAAATCCTATCGGGAGCGTCTTGATATTGAGCTGGATGTTATTATCCAAATGGGTTTTCCCGGCTATTTTTTAATCGTTGCTGACTTTATCAAGTGGTCAAAAGAAAATGATGTGCCTGTTGGACCTGGTCGTGGTTCTGGTGCCGGCTCCTTAGTTGCCTACGCAATGACGATTACCGATTTAGACCCCTTAGAATATGATTTACTCTTTGAACGATTTTTAAATCCAGAACGGGTTTCCATGCCTGATTTTGATATTGATTTTTGTATGGATGGCCGTGATAGAGTCATTCAATATGTGGCAGAAACCTATGGTCGTGACAGGGTGTCACAAATTATTACCTTTGGTTCTATGGCGGCCAAAGCAGCTATTCGTGATGTGGGACGAGTGCAAGGTCAGGGCTATGGTTTTGTAGATTCTTTAGCTAAACTGATCCCTATGGATATCGGTATTACCATATCTAAAGCAATGGCACAGGAAGAAGAATTGCAACGGCGTTATGATGATGATGAAGCCGTACGTGACTTAATCGACATGGCCTTGGCATTAGAAGGGATCACTAAAAATGTTGGTAAACATGCGGGTGGTGTGGTCATTTCACCCAGTGATATTAATGATTTTTCTCCCATTTATTGTGAAGAAGATTCACAAAGCATTGTTACCCAATATGATAAAAATGATGTTGAAACAGTAGGGCTGGTCAAGTTTGACTTTCTGGGTTTAAAAACCTTGACGGTAATTGATTGGGCATTAAAAATAATTAATGCTAAAAAAGCAAAACTGGGTGAAACGCCTATTGATATTGCTAAGATTGATTTAGCTGATAGAGCTTCATTTAAAACCCTTAAAGCCAGTGATACCACTGCGGTTTTTCAGCTTGAATCCCGCGGTATGAAAGATTTAATTAAGCGTTTACAGCCAGATTGTTTTGAAGATATTGTCGCTCTAGTGGCTCTGTTTCGCCCAGGGCCATTGCAATCGGGTATGGTGGATGACTTTATTGATCGCAAACATGGGCGACAAAAAGTGGAGTACCCACACCCTTCACTAGAACCTATCTTACAACCGACCTATGGTACTATCCTGTATCAGGAACAAGTGATGCAAATTTCGCAGGTTCTTGCAGGTTATACCTTAGGCGGTGCTGATTTACTACGTCGGGCTATGGGTAAGAAAAAACCGGAAGTTATGGCAGAACAGCGATCTATTTTTGAAGATGGCTCGGTTGCCAATGGCGTTGATAAAGAGATTGCAGTACATATTTTTGATCAAATGGAAAAATTTGCCGCCTATGGTTTTAATAAATCACATTCTGCTGCTTATGCTCTGGTGTCATATCAAACGCTCTGGTTAAAAACGCATTATATTGAAGCCTTTATGGCTGCTGTATTATCAGCAGATATGGACAATACTGAAAAAGTGGTCATGGTGATTGAAGAATGTCGTGATGCCAATGTTATAGTTACGGTACCGAATGTCAATCTATCTGAATATAAATTCTCAGTTAATGACAAAGATGAAGTCGTTTATGGACTTGGAGCAATTAAAGGTGTTGGTGAAGGGGCGATAGAAACGATTATTGAAGGACGTGAAAAAGGTGGCCCCTATCATGATTTTCAAGACTTCTGTAATCGGGTTGACTTACGCCGTTGTAATAAACGGGTCATGGAAACATTAGTTAAAGCAGGCGCATTGGATGATTTTGTTGGTAACCGAGCGACCTTATTAAATGCCATTCCCGAAGCAACCAAGGCAGCAGAGCAATTTTCTAAAGCTCAGTCTGTGGGGCAAGATGATTTATTTGGTGGGGATTTCTTTAATACGGGGGCGATGGATAGTACCTCTGGAGAGGCTTCGAGTAACTTTAGTCAATTAGCAGAATGGTCTGAAGATGAACGACTGCGTTTAGAAAAAGAAACCTTAGGCTTATACCTTACCGGACATCCTATTGAGCAGTACTTAGGCGAAATACGTCAATTCACGACCCATAAATTAATGGACTTGAGTCCAGATAAAAAACAAAATATTGTTATTGCCGGTCTAATCATTGCCATGCGCACAATGAATACCAAACGGGGTGATAAAATGGCCTTTATTACCATTGATGATCGCAGTGGCCGTCAAGAAATTGCCCTATTCTCTGATAAATATGAATTGTATAAAGACATGTTAATTAAGGACTCCATTATTGTTTTAGCGGGAGAACTGGGCTTGGATCATTATTCAGGCAATGCCAGAGTAACGGTGGATGTGATCTATGATTTAGATGCGGCACGTAATCATTATGCCAGACGTTTGCTTATCCCTTTAGTGCATGCTCAAATTAATGATACTTTTATCACACAACTTAAAGAAGTGTTGACACCATTTCTAGAGGCAGGAGAGTGTCCTATTGTCTGCCAATATCAGGGAGAGAAAGCTAAGGCTATGTTGCATCTATCCAAGGACTGGCGGATCTGTTTGAGCAATGAGTTATTACATAGAATTGAGCAATTGACACAGCTTGCTTGCCAGATAAAGTACCGCTAAGCATTATGTCATTACTGGCCTTATTCATTAGTGGTTTTAGCTCAGCAACCTTTTTACCGGGCAGTTCAGAAAGCCTGTTTTTGTTAATGCTGGCACAAGAACAATGGGATACTCTTGTTTTGATCCTTGTTGTGGGAATGGGCAATTCACTTGGTGGTATGAGTAATTGGGTTTTGGGCGTGTTAATTCGCAAAGGTTTGCATAAACAAAAAGAAGGGCTTTTAGAAAGCAAGCATTACATCCTAGTAGAAAAAAAACTGCAAAAATTTGGTGCTCCGATCTTATTTTTTAGTTTTCTCCCTGTTGTTGGTGACTTATTGTGTATGGTCGCAGGCCTAATGAAAATTCATTGGTTGAAATCCATTATTTTTATTTCTACAGGAAAAATGGTACGTTATATTTTATTGAGTTATATTCCTGTCTGATATCTGTTTCTATGCGGACTTTTTTTATGCGGATAAGGAATGAGACTAATCAATGCTTTGAACTTATTTTCAAGATCATTTTATCCAGAGTTCAGATTATTTAACCTAAGTTCTGGATAACTGAGCAAACAACAGACTGATCCGCTAAGGCTTTATTCGCCCCAATAATTGTCCCATCTGTACGGATTGGTTAGCCCTAAGCTGTTCCTCCCATTCAATAGTGCCTTCACTAAAGAGTAGAACAACGGTCGAACCCATATTAAAACGCCCCATTTCTTGTGCCTTGTTGAGTGAATGTTCTTTATTATACTGCCAACGCTGTATTTGCTTACGACGTGGGGGGGTTACCACACCTTGCCAGATGGTTTCAATACTAGAGACAAAAATAGCACCCACCTGAATGAGAGCCATGGCACCTGCCGGAGTGTTAAAGAGGGAAATAACCCGTTCATTGCGAGCAAAGAGTCGGGGAATGGTTTTGACTGAGGCACGATTGACACCAAATAAATCACCCGGTACATGAATCATTTGAGTGAGTTCACCATCAATAGGCATATGAATACGATGGTAATCTCTGGGTGAGAGGTAGATAGTGGCAAATTTACCTTTGTGAAATTGTTTGCTTAGCTCTTTATCGCCTGCTAATAAATCGACCAAACTGAAATAATGTCCCTTGGCCTGAATGAGCTGCTCACCTTCAATATCCCCTAATTCGCTTATGGCACCGTCAACAGGGCAACACAGCTCATTTTTGGCCGTATGGTCAATACGGGCATCGTGTTTTAATTCACGGGTAAAGAAATGATTAAAGTCAATAAAGTCATGGCTATTTTCTTTAACGGCTTGGCTCATATCAACCTTAAATAATTTAATAAATTGACTGATTTGAAAATTCTTAAATGCGGGCTGTTTGATGCGCATAAACCAATGAATCAGTGATGATAAAAAATGCTGGGGCAGTAAAAATAATGGCCAGGTTTTTAAATAATCAATAAGAGAAGTCGTCTCTGTGGAAGACTTCTGAGGCTTTTCTGGTGTTTGTGATGAATTCATGGGTGATTCAGTTCTCCAATGCATGAATTTTTATTAAAAGTAGGGTATGATCCCGAAGCTTGGCGTTTCTGGACACTATTTTTCTAGAGTGAATTTTCTAGACTAAAAAGTGCTAAGCGCTTAATGTAATGAAACGAATCTCTATTTTAACCTAAATTTATAAGGAATCCTCATGTTTACCAAAGATATGACAATTGCTGGCTATGATGATGAACTCTGGAATGCAATGCAACATGAGGAAGTTCGTCAGGAAGAGCATATTGAACTGATTGCATCAGAAAACTACACTAGCCCAAGAGTGATGCAGGCTCAGGGGTCGGTACTGACGAATAAATATGCCGAAGGTTATCCTTCAAAACGTTATTATGGTGGTTGTGAAAATGTTGATATTGCTGAACAATTAGCCATTGACAGAGCCAAAAAATTATTTGGCGCAGACTATGCTAATGTCCAGCCTCACTCAGGTTCACAAGCGAATGCGGCGGTTTATTTTGCTTTGCTTAATGCCGGTGATACCGTAATGGGTATGAGCTTGGCTCATGGTGGTCACTTAACACATGGTTCTAAAGTCAGCTTCTCAGGTAAACTCTTTAATGCTGTGCAATATGGTTTAGATGAAGCGACAGGTGAAGTGGACTATGATGAAGTTGAGCGTTTAGCTAAAGAACATAAACCCAAAATGATCATTGCTGGTTTTAGTGCCTATTCCCGTGTTATGGACTGGCAGCGCTTTCGTGATATTGCCGATGCAGTAGGTGCCTATCTTATGGTTGATATGGCGCATGTTGCCGGTCTTGTGGCTGCAGGTGTTTATCCTAGCCCCGTGCAAATTGCAGATGTCACTACCTCAACCACGCACAAAACTTTGCGTGGTCCTCGTGGTGGCATTATTTTAGCAAAATCCAATCCTGAAATTGAGAAAAAGCTTAATTCAATGATTTTCCCCGGTACTCAGGGTGGCCCATTAATGCATGTTATTGCGGGCAAAGCCGTGGCTTTTAAAGAAGCAATGGAAGACGATTATAAACAGTATCAGCAACAAGTGGTTGAAAATGCCCGTGCAATGGCCAGTGTCTTTTTGGATAGAGGCTATGATGTGGTTTCTGGTGGTACGGATAATCATCTGTTCTTGCTTAGCTTGATCAGTCGTAAATTAACCGGTAAAGCTGCTGATGCGGCCTTAGGTTTTGCTAACATTACAGTGAATAAAAATTCAGTACCTAATGATCCACAATCGCCTTTTGTGACCAGTGGTTTGCGCATAGGCTCACCCGCCATTACTACCCGTGGTTTTAAAGAACAAGAGAGCTCAGAACTGGCCGGTTGGATTTGTGATATTTTAGATGAACTTTGTCAAATGGATGAAGCAGATAGAACCGTTGAAAACATGCAAACAATGGCAGTTGTTACTCAAGTAAAACAACAAGTGCTTGATTTGTGTCAGCGTTTTCCAGTGTATGCATAAACTGGATGTAATAAGGTTTTAGTTGAAGTCTCTAAGCCCTATGCTGTTGCATAGGGCTTAATTAGTTTAACTTAACTAACCACTAAATGACTCCCACAGAGGCGGTGATATGCGTTGTCCATTTTGTAAGGCATCGGAAACAAAAGTTATTGACTCCCGTCTGGCGAATGAAGGTGATTCTGTTCGTCGCAGGCGAGAGTGCTTAACCTGTGCTGAGCGCTTTACAACCTTTGAAAGTGCTGAACTGGTCATGCCTCGTATTGTAAAAAGTGATGGTTCACGAGTGCCGTTTGATGATCAGAAGCTCCTCCAAGGCATGTCTAAAGCATTGGAAAAACGTCCGGTTTCGATGGAAACCATTGAGCAGGCGGTCAATCAGATCAAATATAACCTACGGGCAACCGGTGATAGAGAAGTCCTTTCCCAACGATTGGGAGAATGGGTAATGGAGGAGCTGAAAAAACTGGATCAAGTGGCCTATGTCCGTTTTGCCTCCGTGTATCGAAGCTTTCAGGACATTGATGAATTTCGCCAAGAAATTGACCGTCTTGAAGCACCTACAGCTGACTCATAAAGACAGGTTTTGCTTATGTCGATTGCGTTGACTGATGAATACTATATGGCGAAGGCCATTGAGTTAGCCAAAAAAGGCTGGTATAGCACACAGCCAAATCCCAGAGTGGGTTGTATTCTGGTTCGTGATGACCATATTATTGCTCAAGGTTGGCATCAATACGCAGGGCAGGGGCATGCTGAGGTTAATGCCTTGGCTCAGTTAGCCAATAACTCCAATGATATACAGGGTATTGCCAAAGGTGCCACAGCTTATGTGACTCTGGAGCCATGCAGTCATTTTGGTAAGACACCTCCTTGTAGTGAGGCACTCATTACGGCCGGTGTTCAGCGTGTTGTTGTGGCCATGGCTGATCCTAACCCCCTGGTCGCAGGGCGAGGGCTAAAGCATTTAGAAGAACAGGGTATTGCGGTTCGTTGTGGTGTCTTAGAAAACGAATCTCGTGCGCTTAATTTAGGGTTTATACAGCGTATGTTAGTGCAACGTCCTAATATACGTTGCAAAATGGCCATGAGCTTGGATGGCCGTACGGCTATGGCTAATGGTGAGAGTCAATGGATCACCGGTGCGGATGCCAGAGAAGATGTACAGCGCTTGCGAGCAGAAAGTTCCGCTATATTAACCGGTATTGGTACGGTGCTGGTGGATAATCCTGCAATGAATGTCCGTTCGCAAAACTATGACACCATGGGGCGGCAGCCTGATCGGGTGGTTCTTGATTCACACTTACAGATAGCCAATGGGGCAAAGATGTTTGCTTTGTCAGGTAATACCATTGTCTTGACTCATGAGCAAACAAGCCAACAAGAAAAAATAACAGCACTTAGCAATCAAGGTGTTGTGGTCGATTTTTTACCTTTAGCAGGGGAGTCATTATCATTAGTGGCGTTAATGCCTTGGTTGGCAAAGCAACAATATAATGATGTTTTGCTTGAAGCTGGAGCGACCTTGACTGGAGCCATGTTGCAGGCTGGTCTGGTTGATGAGTTAATTATTTATATGGCACCTCAGTTAATGGGCAGTGAGGCACGTGGTTTGTTTAACCTGTCAGGCTTAGAGTCCATGCAAGATAACATTCATCTTTCCATAGAGGATATCCGTGCGGTAGGCAAAGACTATCGTATTATTGCTAAACCGTTAGCAACTTAACCATCTGAGAAGACACTTAGGAATAAATAGGCTATGTTTACAGGTATTATTCAGGCAATGGGGCAGGTTGCCGCCATCGAACCCAAAGGACTGGATAGCTGTTTTTATATTAAAACGGGTACCTTAGAGCTGGCAGATGTTGCTATTGGCGATAGTATTGCGACAAATGGTATTTGTTTAACGGCTATTAGTTTGCCAGGCGATGGTTTTTGGGCAGATGTGTCAGCTGAAACTCTGGCCAAGACCAGCTTTAAAAACATTAAAGTAGGCAGTCAGGTTAATTTAGAAAAAGCACTTTTACCAACTACTCATTTGGGTGGCCATATTGTTAGTGGTCATGTAGACGGTTTAGGGAAAATTATTGAACGCAGTCACGCTGGGCGTTCGATTCATTTTAAAATTCAGGCACCAGATGAGCTGGCAAAATACATCGCCATTAAAGGATCAATTTGTATTAATGGTATCAGCCTAACCGTAAATGAACTCAATGGTGCCGTATTTGAACTGAATATTGTGCCCCATACATTAGCTGAAACGACATTGGTTTCGGCTAATTCAGGCGATGAGGTCAACCTTGAAGTTGATATTATTGCCCGTTATTTAGAGCGCTTATTATTAGGCGATAAAGCTGCTCAGGTAAGCCCTCAACAGGGTGTTACGATGGCTCTATTAGCAGAAAATGGCTTTTTATCCCGCTAAGGGAATTATGTTAGCGAATGTGTTCGCTTTTACAATCAATTAGGTAATCATACAAACAAATCGTTATGGCAAATTTTAATTCAATAGAAGAAATACTTGAAGACATTCAAGCGGGTAAAATGGTTATTATCGTTGATGATGAAGACCGTGAGAACGAAGGCGACTTATTGATGGCGGCAAGTAAAGTCACTCCAGAAGATGTTAACTTTATGGCCACCAACGGTCGGGGGCTAATTTGCCTGACCTTAACTCAACAACGTTGCAAACAATTAAAGATCCCCTTGATGGTGGATAGTAACCAGGCGGAATATGGTACTAATTTTACCGTTTCTATTGAAGCGTCAAAAGGAGTAACTACGGGAATTTCTGCAGGTGATCGTGCGGTAACCATTCAGGCTGCTGTGGCTAAAAATGCTGAACCTACGGATATTGTTCAGCCGGGTCATATTTTTCCATTAGAAGCACAGCCTGGTGGTGTACTGACACGTGCTGGTCATACAGAAGCGGGTTGTGATTTATCCAGATTAGCAGGTTTAGAGCCTTCAGCTG
>Ga0256831_1000548_pt1 | contig 19448 bp, 18 predicted proteins | sample 132544metaG_FD_189087 | JGI IMG/M metagenome (GOLD analysis project Ga0256831, IMG submission 189087) | Hydrothermal vent microbial communities from Lau Basin, Pacific Ocean - 132-544 | ecosystem: Environmental > Aquatic > Marine > Hydrothermal vents | place: Pacific Ocean: Lau Basin | collected... | reverse complement strand
CTTTTATTTGAACTACCATTAAAATATTGTAAGCCAGAAAAGTGAATATCTTTTTTTAAACCCACCCCTGCACCCCTCCAAGGAGGGGAATTACCCACCCCTTTATCCCCTCCGAGGAGGGGAATATGGAATTCACTTTCTGATTTACAATATTTTACATCCATTTTCATTAGGTTAACTTTAAACAAGTTCTATTTGTGTATATTAAAATTGATATCTAAAACCTACGTTTATCAGCATTCCGTTTGAATAGATTGGTTTTTCCATAACCTTATCAGCTACGGCACCGGTTCCGATACCTCCTATTTCAATAAAGTAGCTGTTGCTGCTATCCATAAAAAACTCAAACCCAAACAGTCCGTATCCTCCAAATTGATAGCTTTTTGTGGAAAAATCGCCGGAAGGAAACAGAATAACCACACCGCCTTCGCCATACAGCCTTAGAAACGATGCCACCTCTCCACCAACACCAACTACACCGAGCGACACATTTGAATAGGGCGACCATACCGTTGTACTTTCATTATTAAGGTGCTGATTCCACATTAAACTGCTACGTAGCCTCATCGCAACTTTTTGATTTGCAAAATAGGGGGTGGTAATGTTTAACCCGAACCCAAAATCCTGCTGATTTTGATTAAGGTGAAAACCCAATGCCAATTTATGATTCATCGGTTTTTCCTGTGCATAACCGGCAACTGCTCCTGTTGCCATTAAAATAATAATGAGCATAAATACTTTTACTTTCATGATACCAGAGTTTTAAATATTAATACTTATTTTTCTTTGCCTACATACTGTTTTGAAACCAATATTGCTCTGGCAATAAATCCGGCTCCCATACCTATCAGGGTTGCGGCTGCCACAACATTAAACAATAAGCCCACAGCAATTCCGATAAACATAAACCCGATAAAAATCAGGTTTCCGGGGTTTTTTGTAAATTCCATATCCATCATAACTATATGTTTTAAATCATTAATATTTTGCAAATGTAAACAAGTTTATAATATAAACCAGAATTTTATTAAAAACTTTTTATTTTTTAATTTGAAATTAATTTAGCGGGGAACAGGAATTTACCAAATGACTGCTCAATCCGAGGATACAAAGCCGTAATGCAAGTAAGATTTCTTTATGAAAGGTACATTACCCCTTAATTTCCAACCTAAGCATATCTAGCGCAGCGAGGGCGGCACGACGGATGTTGCGGCCACGGTGTTCGCCAAAATGATACAATTTAGATTTAACGCCGTTGGGAGTTGCCAGTGCAATCCAGGTGGTTCCCACAGGTTTTTCATCGGTACCGCCCGAAGGGCCTGCTATACCTGAAGTAGCTACTGCATAGTCGGTGTTGAACTTTTTCCGGGCACCTGTTGCCATGGCTTCCACTACCCTTTTACTAACAGCACCGTATTGTTCAATGGCCTGTTCAGGTACGTTTAACAGGTTTATTTTTGCCTGGTTTGAGTACGAAACCACCGACCCCATAAAATAATTGGAGCTGCCTGCAACGGAAGTTATCATTTGGGCAATGTAACCTCCGGTACAGCTTTCTGCTGTTGACATGGTTTTGCCGCTTTTTGTTAATAATTGTCCGATAACCTCTTCCATGGTTACATCGTCGTAGCCGAAAATAAGATCGTCAACAAGCTTATGTAATTTGTTTACTTGCAGGTCGATTTCTTTTCGGAGGTGTGCTTCATTTTCGCCTTTGGCTGTCAGGCGTAACCGTACTATGCCCGGCTGAGGAAGGTAAGCCAGTTTAATGTTTTCGGGCAGGTTGTTTTCCCAGTCTTTTATTTTTTCTGCCAAAAACGACTCGCCCAATCCGGTGGTCATCACCGTTTTATAAACAATGGATTTTAATTTAAAAAACTCCTTAAGCTTTGGAATAACCTGCTCCTTCATCATCACCTTGGTTTCAAAAGGAACACCCGGCATGGAAACAAACACTTTGTTATTTTGCTCGAACCACATGCCCGGAGCAGTGCCGTTTTTATTAAAAAGCGGTGTGCATTTTTCAGGTATAAGCGCCTGATTGCGGTTGACATCACTCACTTCAAAATTGCGGGCTTTAAAAATAGCCTTTACCTGTTCAAAGGTAGGTTCGTGAAAAATCATCTTAGAATTAAAATACGATGCCAGCACTTTTTTAGTAATATCATCTTTGGTAGGCCCCAGTCCTCCTGTCATTAAAATTATATCGGCTCTGCCGGCAGCCTGATCAAGTGCATTTCCAATGGCCTGTTCATGGTCGGCAATGGCTGTAATTTGAACCACATTTACACCGGCCAAAGTAAGCTCGGTTGCCATCCAGCTTGCATTGGTGTTTACTACCTGTCCTATCAATAACTCGTCGCCTATGTTTATTATTTCTGCTTTCATTGTTTTTTCTTAAATTTAATATCACTCATCATTGCCCGCATATTTTGGTGTAATGGTTAACACCGGAGTTGATGATTTTCGTATCACCGAAAAAGCATACGCACTCATAAAATATTTTACCAGTGGGCGTTCCGACTGGGTCATAATCATAATCAGGTCGATGTTGTTATTGTTGGCATATTTAATCACTTCAATCAAAAACATTTTTTTACCGCCACCTTCGGTAGAAATAAATTTTGATACGGTTTTAATTCCTTCGGATTCGATGCTGTGAACAGTTTTTTCCATCAGTTCAAGCTGCCGGCGGCTTATTTTCTCTTTCTTTTTCCAAACTATCGAAATTACGTGAATGGTGGCATCAAAAACTTTGGCCAGCCTGATGGCATAAGCAACCTTTTGTTGAATTCGTTTGGCAAAATCCAAAGGCAACAAAATATTTTTAACAAACGACAGGTTCCCTTCTCTAAAGGTTATCACCGGAATGGGCGACAGTCGGATAATTTTGCCGGCTACCGAACCCAGCTTGGGTTTACTAATGGCCTTTTCTTCGCGCTCACGGGTTCCCATAATAATAAAATCGGCACCATAATCGGCGGCCACTTTTAGTATCTCTTTATAAGGTTTGCCGGTATTAACAACAATTTTTACATCAATATCGGCCTTTTTTTCAGTTTTGTCAATCAGATTAAGTAGCTCGTCCTTAACCATCTGTATAACTTCATCCTTAACAACAACTTCGGCCAGTCGTTCCGAGCGCTCAATAACATGAAGCAGGACAATGTTGTATCGGTAATCCAAAGTGTGGTTAAGAGCAAAGGTTAAAGCGGCACGAGATTCAATATCAAAATTGAAGGGGATAAGTACAGTTGGCCTGCTATTGTTCATGGTTTTATTATTAATTGTATTTTTGCAAAATTATTCAAAAAATGAAACCATGAGAAAGATGAAGAACGCAGAATTGGTACTTAACTCAACCGGAGCAATTTATCACCTGAATTTATTTCCCGGCGATGTATCGGAAACAATTTTTTTAGTGGGTGACCCCGGAAGAGCTAAAATTATAGCCGATCATTTTGATGAGATTGAATTAAGCAAATCAAACCGTGAAATAAACACTTTTACAGGCTATTACAAAGGCAAGCGCCTTTCTGTTCTTTCAACGGGTATGGGAACTGATAACATTGAAATCGTGGTAAACGAGTTGGATGCGCTCTTTAACATCGATTTTAAAACAAAACAGCCCAAAGAAACCATCACTTCTCTGAACTTAATACGGATTGGGACTTCGGGCGCACTGCAGGCCGATATTCCGGTTGATGAAAGCTACGTGGTTTCGGCATACGCTTTAGGTCTTGACGGCCTTGCATGGTTTTACGAAGACGGCCCTCATGTAATTGAAGAGTCGCTCACCAACGATTTTATCAACACCATGAAATGGGACGCCGACCTGCCAAAACCTTATGCCATTAAAGGCTCCGATTATCTTATTAAAACATTGTCGGGCGATTGGAGAAAAGGCATTACTTTAACAGCCCCCGGGTTTTATGCTCCGCAGGGGAGGGAACTTCGCTTAAAAGTTAAAGACAATACCATCATCGACAGGGCACGGCAATTTGGCTTTGAAGGCTATCAGGTTACCAATTTCGAGATGGAAACATCGGCACTTTATTCATTATCAGCCATGTTGGGGCACGAAGCCATGACTGTTTGCGATATTATTGCCAACAGAATCAGCGATAATTTTAACCCCAATTATAAAGCCAGCATGGAAAACCTTATTCAGCAAATGCTCGACAGGGTTTTGGCGCTGTAACAAACCCTTTGGCTAAACAGGCTCGTGAAAAAATTTCTTAAATATCTTTTATACACTGCTTTGGCTGTTACCTTTGCCTTTGCGCTTTTTTTGGGATGGACAACGCTTGTTGAATACAGGCCTGATGCCGTTGAAACACTGGAAAACAACACCCGGCTCCAAAATCCGATAAGCAAAGATACATTTGACTTAATGAGCTGGAACATTGGCTATGCCGGACTCGGTGCTGAAATGGATTTCTTTTATGATAACGGAAGCAGGGTAAGGTCGTCGCAGAAAATGGTTCGCAAGCATGTTGACAACATCAAACAGTTTTTAAAACAAAACGACTCCATCGACTTTTGGTTTATTCAGGAAATTGACATTGACTCAAAGCGTAGTTGGAGTATTAACGAAGTAAAAGAGGTTTCAACTCTTTTGAATAATAATTACGATGTTGCTTTTGCTAAAAACTACGATGTTCCGTTTGTTCCCGTACCGTTTACCAATCCTATGGGACATGCTAAATCGGGAATATTCTCAGCTTCGAAATATGCTTTCACCGAGGCCAAACGGTATGCTTATCCTCTAATTGCTCCCTGGCCTCAACGTCTATTTTTGTTGCACCGGTGTTTTATTTTGTTGAGGATTCCGCTTGAAACCGGCCACGATTTGGTTGTTATCAACACACATAACACAGCCTATATTTACGACAGTACGTTGCGAATGAAAGAGTTGCGCATATTGCGCAAAAAAATGACCGAAGAATACGCCAAAGGAAACTATGTGGTTGCCGGTGGCGACTGGAACCAAAATCCTCCCGGTTTTAAACCTTCCGGAAATTTTAACGGACAGCGGTTTGTTGCAGCCAGATTACAGCTTGCTTCAGGATTTTTCCCAAACGGCTGGACGATTGCTTACGATAGTAAAGCACCAACCAATCGTCAGAATTACAAACCTTTTGTTAAAGGTGAAAACGGTACTACCGTAATAGATTTTTTTGTACTGTCACCCAACATCGAACTGCTTACCGTTAAAAACATCGACCTTAACTTTAGCGACAGTGACCATAATCCGGTTTTTGCTAAAATAAGGCTGTCAGATAAGAAATAGTTATACGAGTTCGTATTACAAGGCTTTTTGTTGAGTTTATTACGCTGCTTTTATTCCATTCCAATGGCAACAAAAGGATTGTTTTCTTTTTCGTGGCCTATTGAGGTTTTGGGGCCATGGCCTGGAAACACATCGATACTGTCGGGTAACGTAAACAGTTTTTCCCAAATATTTTTCTGAAGTAAATCGTAGTTACCTGTTTTAAGGTCGGTACGTCCGATGCTTTCTCTAAAGAGAACATCGCCCGTTACCACAAAATTGTTTTCGCTGTAAAAGCAAACACTGCCATCGGCATGGCCGGGAGTTTCCAGTATTTTTAAGGTTGTGTTGCCAAAGGTAAGCGGGTTTTTTTCAGAAAGAAACAGGTCAATCTGTTTTACCCCTTCCATTTTTACGCCGAAGGTTTGAGCATAAATGTCGGCATGGGTTAAAAATCCGGCACACTCCTCATGAGCTGCCAAAGGTATGTTATAGGTATTGCAAATGGTGTAGTTGCCCACAATGTGATCGATATGGGCGTGGGTGTTAACCAGCAAAACCGGTTTTAACCCTTCCGATTGAATATAATCGTCAAGTGTTTTAAATTCCTCGGGAGTGCTGCATGCCCCGTCCACAATTATACATTCATTGCTTTCGTCGCTAATAACAAAGCTGTTAACCTGATAGGGGTTAAAAACAAATTGTTTAATTTTTGTCATTGTATTCTGTTTTAAGCGGCAAAGGTAACATAGAAGATTATTCCATTTATACTTTTTATTGTATAAAAATTTTTTACTTTTGCAGCCCGTTCACAAAACGTTTGGCCCGAGTGGCGGAATTGGTAGACGCGCTGGTCTCAAAAACCAGTGAGGTAACACTCGTGCCGGTTCGATCCCGGCCTCGGGTACAAAGTAAGCTAAACCCTCTGTATTAAATATTGATATGGAGGGTTTTTTGTTTTTTTAAAATACTCACCTTAAGGATGCTCTAAAATTCACTTACCTTTGCACCTTTTCAAAACCGAAATAAAATGAATAAGCAATCCAACCGTTTTTTACCCATCCTTTTTGCCATTGTTTTAGTTCTTGGAATGATAATGGGAGCCTTGCTCAATAAAAACCAGTCGGCAAAACACGGCCTCTTTACCGGCTCCAAATTCGGTTCATCAAAAATCGACCAGATACTGGATTATGTTATAACCGATTATGTGGATACCGTTAACCGTAAAGAGCTTGAAAAAGATGCCATTGAAGGGATGCTTGAAGATTTGGATCCCCATTCATCCTACATCACAGCCAAAGATTTTCACGAAATAAACGACCCTTTGATGGGTAGTTTTGAGGGAATCGGTATTTCATTTCGTATCGAAAAAGATACCATTATGGTTATTAACACCATTCCCGGAGGGCCTTCGGAAAAGGTAGGATTGATGGCAGGCGACAGAATTGTAAAAGTAAACGACTCGGTAATTGCCGGCAACGGAGTTACCAACAACAAAGCGGTAAAGTTGCTTAAGGGGCCAAAAGGTACCAAAGTTAAAGTTTCGGTGTTTAGAAGGGGAATCCCCAATTTGCTGGAGTTTACAATAACCCGCGATGTTATTCCTATGTACAGCCTTGATGTGGCTTATATGGTTAACGACAGCATCGGGTATATTGCCCTGAATAAGTTTTCGGCTACTACTCCGAAGGAGTTTAGCAAAGCTTTACATACCTTGAAAGAAAAGGGGATGACGGCACTTATTTTAGATTTGAGAGGCAATCCGGGAGGTTTTTTAAATGCTGCCATTGATGTGGCCGATGAATTTCTTCCCGACCAAAAACTTATTGTTTATACCGAGGGAAAAGCCCGTCCGCGACGTTACGCTTTTGCAACCAAAAAGGGCGACTGGGAGAATAATACACTGGTAATCCTGATTGATGAAGGCTCTGCATCAGCCAGCGAAATTGTTACTGGTGCCGTTCAGGATAACGACCGTGCTACTGTTGTTGGAAGAAGGTCCTTTGGAAAAGGCCTTGTGCAAGAGCAGATGCTGCTGGCCGACAGCTCTGCGCTAAGGTTAACCGTTGCCCGGTATTACACGCCTACCGGAAGGTGCATACAAAAACCTTACAAGAAAAACGATTTTAAGGATTATTACGAAGAGGCTTATCACCGCTATCTTGATGGTGAAATGAAAAGCGCCGACAGCATTCATTTTCCCGACTCGTTAAAATATACAACTCCCGGTGGAAAAGTGGTTTACGGCGGAGGTGGTATTATGCCCGATATTTATGTGCCCATTGCTACTGATAGCACCCATACATTCTATAATATACTGGTTAACAAGGGGCTGCTTTACCAGTTTGCCTTTAATTATACGGATGAACACAGGAAAGAGCTTAAAAAGTATAAAGATTATTCCATTTTTGACAGCGGTTTTAATATGTCGGATGCTGACTATAAAAAGTTAATTGAGTTTGCCAAAGAAAAGGGTATTAAACAAAACAGCAAACAGCTTGCCGCTTCAAAAAGCAAAATAAAAACCCTGTTTAAAGCTTATGTGGGGAGAAATATTTTGGAGGAGAAAGGTTTTTATCCCATTTATCATCAAATAGATCCGGTATTTAAAAAGGCGGTTGAGGTAATTAATCATAAGGAAGAGCGGTAGAAAATTATTGCCGGTTGTTTAATTTTTGAGAGTAATTGCAAGACAAATAAAATGCCCCGGGGTTTAGCCCGGGGCATTTGAGGATTTAAATTTAACTTGCCCCGCTGTGCCCCGGGCTAAACCCCGGGGCGGGGCACTTGAGTTTGGATTTAACTATATTGCCCCGGGCTGAACCCCGGGGCAGAGATAATGGGTAAAAACACCCTAAAAATTTCTAATTCTGAGAAACCTTCTCGCGATAACTATTCACCCAAAAACCTTTCGGCTTCAATGGCAGCCATGGCTCCGGTTCCGGCGGCAGTAATAGCCTGACGGTAATGCTTATCCTGCACATCACCGGCAGCAAAAATACCGGGAACATTGGTGGCGGTTGAATCGGGTTTGGTGATAAGGTAGCCTGTTTCATCCATTTCAAGTTTACCTTTAAAAATATCAGTATTTGGCTTGTGGCCAATGGCTACAAAAAAGCCTTCGATGTCAATTTTAAACTCTTTGTTGGTTTTATTGTTAACGAGAATTGCACCGTTTAAGGCTTTGGTAAACCCTTTTACCTCACCAACAATTTCTTTTACTTCGGTATCCCAAAGCACTTCGATATTAGGTGTGTTAAGCACTTTGTTCTGCATGGCTTTGGAAGCCCGTAGCTGGTCGCGGCGGTGAATCAGATAAACTTTGTTACAAAGGTTGGCAAGATAGGTGGCCTCTTCGGCAGCGGTATCGCCTCCGCCAACAACAGCCACATCTTTACCTTTATAAAAGAAACCATCGCAGGTGGCACAAGCCGATACACCTCCGCCTTTAAACTTTTCTTCCGACTCAAGACCCAGATACTTTGCGGTAGCTCCCGTTGCAATAATGACAGTTTCTGCCAATAATTCATTGCCATCATCAATTTTTACTTTGAAAGGACGCTGTGTTGTATCAATTTCGGTGGCTACACCCCAGCGGATGTCGGCACCAAAACGCTCGGCCTGTTTCTGAAATTGTTCCATCATGGCCGGGCCGTCAATACCTTCGGGATACCCGGGAAAGTTATCAACTTCAGTGGTGGTGGTTAATTGTCCGCCAGGCTCCATTCCCTGATAAACAATAGGATTCAAATCGGCACGCGAAGCGTAAATGGCCGCAGTATATCCGGCAGGGCCGGAACCGATGATTAAACATTTTGTATTTTCCATATCTGTAATTTATTATTTAATTTACTATGTATTAGACAACTGTTTTTGCAAAACTGACAGCAAAAGTCGTAATTTTCTTTCAATAAAAGCCTTTACCTTATCAATAAAAATGCCAATTACCATTTGAAGCAATGTATGACACGATGGCAACAGAGCGGTTCTTGTTTTGATATGTAGGATTATTTATTTGGATGTGCTATTATGGACAAGACCTGCCTGTTAGCTTAATCTGTACCAGCACCTGCCAGCTTCAATCGAAAAGGTTTTGACTGTAACCAGTCTATCCTCTTATCTTTTTTTCGATGGCGGTGGTTGAGTAGCCGGGTAAAAAATCAATGGTAACAACACTTCCTCCTTTGGCAGTTACAATATCGGAACCTACTATTTCATGGGGCTTATAATCGGAGCCTTTTACCAATATATCGGGCTGAACCAATTTGATAACCTCGTAAGGGGTATCGTCATCAAAAACAATAACCAAATCAACAAAACGAAGGGCTGCCATAATGGTGCTTCGCGACACCTCATCTTTAATGGGTCGGTTCTGGCCCTTTTGCAGCCTGCGTACCGAAGCATCGGAGTTGACCCCTACAATTAAAAAGTTTCCCAAATCTTTGGCTTTACTCAAATAGTCGATGTGGCCCAGGTGCAACAGGTCGAATACCCCGTTGGTAAAAACTATTATATCGTGTTTAAAAGCAATGGATGCCAAACGGAAACGAAGTTTTTCATCGTTGGCACGAAAGATTTTTTGTTGTATGTGTTCAAGATTATTCATTGAGGGGTTTTTGCTTTTTCGATAAAAACACAATCATGAAATAAGAAAACCCGCCCACCACGAGGTTCAACAATGTTTGGCCGGCATGTGTAATGGCAGCAAACGAACCGGCAGCAACAGCATCAATTCCATATACTTCGTGCAGTAGCGATTTAATAATAAAGTGATAGGCACCAATGCCACCCGGAACAGGGGCGACAATGCCCAGGCTTCCGATGCCAAGCAGGGTGAGGGCATCACCAAAATTCAGGAAAGCGGTTTCGGGTAACATTTTAACCGGAAAATAAACCATAATGGCATACAGCAGCCAGATTAAGAAAGTGTAAACAACAAATAAAACCTTCTGTTTTAACTTCATAATGGTTTTTATCCCTTCCCAAAGGCCATCCAAAAAAAGTCGCACTTTACTGTAAAACGAAAGCCTTTTAATTTGTACCCTAAACCGATACAACAGCCAAATTGAAAGCACAAAAAACAAAACTATTCCACCAACAGTCAACGAAATAGCCCAAACATTATTGGAAAGATTTCTAAGGATAGGTGAAAAGATATCGCCAACATACTTGCCTAAAAGTTTGATTTGAAAGATAATAACAAAAAATATAATCAACAGCAGCATAAACATATCCAAAAGCCGTTCCGAAATTACCGTTCCGAATAAAGCGTTAAAAGGAATTTTCTCTTTTTTTGAGAGCACACCACACCTGACAAATTCACCCATCCGGGGTACCGCCGTATTGGCCATATATCCTATCATCAGCGAATAAAATGTGCTCCATAACCGTGTTTTGTAGCCCATTGAGTTAATGAGCATATTCCAGCGAAGGGAGCGTACTATGTGTGAAAGTATAACAGCGATAAGCGAATATAAAACCCAGATATAGTGGGCGTTTTCAATGTCAATCCAAACTTCCGACAAATCAAGTTTACGAAAACTCAACCAAAGTAAAAAAAACCCTAACCCAAGGAAAAACAAATATTCTAAAACTGTTACGAGGCGGCTTTTCTTCTTACTACTCACGGTATTATTATAATTGATTGTTTTCGTTGGGGAAAACAATGGTAGGTTTAAACGTTTTAGCCTCTTCAAAATCCATGGAAGCGTACGAAATAATGATAATCAAATCGTTCACCATCACCTTACGGGCGGCAGCGCCATTGAGGCCAATTACACCCGATCCTCTTTGCCCTGTAATAACATAAGTGGAAAACCGCTCGCCGTTGGTAATGTTATAAATGCTTACTTTTTCGCCTTCAATCATATTTGCAGCCTCCATCAACTCTTCGTCAATGGTAATGCTGCCCATATAATCAAGATTGGCTTCCGTAATGGTAGCACGGTGAATTTTGGATTTTAAAACTTGTATATTCATTGTTTTTAATAAATGAGAGCGGCAAAATTACTAATAAAATCGGATATTATCTATTAATCTAACATCACCAAGAAAAGCGGCAATAAATCCAATGGTTCCTTTGTTTTTTTCCCACCGGGTAACGGGTTGCAAAAAAACATCGTCGGCAAGCTCGAAATATTCAAGTACAAATGCGGGGTGTTCTTTAAACTTGTCGGTAACCCATTGCATAATTTCCATAGGCGACTTTTCGGTTTTTTGCTGAACGGCTTGTTGCAGCGTTTGATGAATAAAAGGAGCCAAAGCCCTTTCGTCGGGAGTAAGGCGCTCGTTACGCGAACTCATGGCAAGCCCGTCGGGTTCGCGAACAATAGGACATGGAATAATTTCCACGGGCATATTCTCCATCTTTACCAGCTGCTTTATAATGGCAAGTTGTTGAAAATCTTTCTCTCCAAAATAGGCTCTGTCGGGTGTAATGATGTTGAATAATCGTTTTACCACCACAGCAACGCCGTTAAAATGCCCCGGACGAAAAGCGCCTTCCATCACCGTTTCCAGTTTGCCAAAATCAAAATGTTCGGTAACTTTTTCTTCGGGATACATTTCGTCAACCGTGGGGGCAAACACAACATCGCAGCCAACACTTTTTAGCAGCTGCTTGTCCTTTTCCAAATCTCGCGGGTACTTTTTTAAATCTTCGGGGTTGTTAAACTGAATGGGGTTTACAAAAACGCTTACCGCCAGTAAATCGTTTTCATTTTTTGCCCTGCGCATTAAAGTGAGGTGCCCTTCGTGCAAAGCACCCATGGTGGGAACAAAACCAATGCTTTTTCCCTCCTTTTTAGCCTTCAAAAGAAACTGCTTTGTTTGTGATATGGTGTTAAAAGTTCTCATATTACTTATTTAAAATCTCCCATAAATCTTCTTCCAAAGAATTATAGGGTGTTTCCACAATCCTGCCGATTTCAGCATCGCCTTTAAATACAATAAACGTGGGAACCCGTTCAATATTATACATGCTAATATCTTCAACAACGGCCTCTTTGGCACGGTTAACCGCAATAAGGGTTATGTTGGAGGAGTCCATTCCCGCCTCATCCATAATTTTTATAAACCGTGGAACCTGCTCCTGACTGTCGCCACACCATTCGCCAAAAACAACCACTATAGAAACATTGTTTATTTTGGTTCTCAACTCATTAATCAGTTTTTCCGAAGGTTTGTATTCTTTGTATTCAGGATTAAAATAATTTCCGAATTCACCCGAGGTAAGTGCCTGCCGGTTACAATTACCCACCAATACTTTTTGATTCAACGCTGAATCGTAAGCCGTGACATTTACCTTTTGTGCAAACGATGTGCCGCTGAAGGGCAATATAAAAAGTAAAACAACAATTAATTTCTTCATCTTTTATTAACTTTACCGTAATTTTAAAAAACAAAGGTACAACCAAATTGAGAAAAAGCGTTAAAAAAAAATCAAAGGCCGAAAATATTGAGCCTGTAAAACTTTGGAAACTGTTTCAGCTTTTTGTTGTTTCGTCGTTTGCAGCTGTGTTTGCTTTTACATTGGTATGGTTCCTTACCAACTGGTCGGCGCTCTATTTTGCATACGATTTTAATATTCCAGGGCACTTTAATTTGAGTGGATTATTTTTTGATGCAGACAAAACAAGTCCTTTGTGGACCTTTGACGCCACCGTTACCATTTTACTTTCGAGGCCGGTAGCCGCTTTACTTATAGCGGTTTTATCGCTTGGCGCTTTTGTTTTTATTAAGCGCAAGCTGATAAGTTTTTTCTTTTTTCTTTTTTGGATGAATGTTTTAAGCTTTAACATTGCCCTGGGCGGATTGGTGGACGATGCCATTGTGGGTTCGGGTACCTACGATGTGCTAATGCTTTTAAAACTCAACCTTACCGTGGTGGTTTTTAGCAGTCTTGTAATTATTTACTTTTTATACCGGGTGGGAATAATTAACTTTTATGTGATAGCAGCCTCATTTCCGGAGCGGTATTTTGTTAATCCGCAAGGCAGATTCATTTTTTTAATGATGGCTGTTGTGCTGCCATGGCTGCTTTTATTTACTTTTCCATCGTTTGATAATTCAACAGGCTATACTTTGTTGGGTTTGTTAAAAAATATGTCGGTAATGGTAATTTTATTGCCGGCGTTTTTTCTAAAGCCGGCAAAAGGCCAGATGGCACATCTCGAAATTATACAAATGCCTCAAAAATTCGATTGGCTTAGCCTTGTTTTGTTTGCAACAGGAACTTTTCTTTTATACTATTTTATGGTGGATGGGGTTTATCTTTATGCCTGATTGTAGTTTAATCAACAAAAACATGTAAAGAAGTTGTTTCTCATCGGATTTAGCGGATTACACTGATTTTTGTTAAGTCCCGAAGAGGGATGTCATTTGAATAGCACCGGGTGAAGCCCGGTAGATATAACAATAATACGATAAGCCCCAGAAGTGGAGCGTTATCAATCAAAACAGGAATTAACCGTCAATATTGAGATATCACTGAGTCAAAATCAATTTCCTATTTTTAATCCGTCAATTACACTTCTTAATACGCGGCCATCAGTAAAAACATATTCAATGGTAATGGTATGAACACGAATGCTGTCGGGAGCAACATTAAATTTGAAAAAATATTGGCTATCTCTATTGGAGTGATTAATCAAAAGATTATTAATTTTCGAACTCTGTATTGCGGCATCACTACTCACGCTAATAATATTATTGAGCAGCTTACCTGCAGGGTAAACCGAACTATAGGGCTGATCGGATGTTACATTTACCTCTTGAAATACATCATAATCTTCAGCGGGAGAACACGCTTTAACGCTGCTTATTCCTAATTGATATTTAATTGGTGTTTCATTTAAAACAACCTCTATTTCGTTTTTCACCTTAAGCAGCACATTGTCATAACGGATTTCATTTGAATCCGGAATATAAGGCTCAAAAATATATTTATCGCAGCAGCCCGACGTATCAACACCTGTAACTCTAACTGTTGACCCTGATATTGCCATTGTTTTAAAATAAACACCATCCGTTCCACATGGCGTGCAGGCCGGCAAAACAATAGTAAAACAAACAAGCACGTAAATAAATGTAATAATCAAAGCCTTTTTCATACAGCAAAGCTATCAATTTTCCACGTACTTATATGCGAAACCTATTTTTCAGATGCCAAATGCAACTCATGTTAACATCAAGGCATCTTTTTAGTATCTTTAGTCCCCCTTTTAATTTTTGTATCATTTTTAAAATATGCTTTATGAATAAATCAATTTTTTTCCGAACCCTGTTACTGTTTACAATTGTTGTGTTTGGCTACACTCAGGTTGAAGCCAAAAAAAAGGACAAGGACAAGCAAAAGAAAGACCAGCTTGAATCTTCCGTATTCAGCAATTTTAAGTGGCGTAGCATCGGCCCTGCTTTTACCTCCGGCCGTATTGCCGATTTAGCTGTTGACCCCGATAATTATGCCCACTATTTTGTTGGAGCCGCTTCGGGCAATATTTGGAAAACCAACAACAACGGAATAACTTTCAAACCTGTTTTCGACCACTACGGAGCCTATTCCATTGGCGCACTTGCCATGGACCCCAACAACCACAATGTTATTTGGGCTGGAACCGGCGAAAACAACCATCAACGAGCCATTGGCTACGGAAACGGTATTTACAAGAGCAGCGACGATGGAAAAACATGGAAAAATATGGGGCTTAAGGAGTCGAGGCAAATAGGCGAAATTCTAATCGACCCACGTAATTCCGATGTGGTTTACGTTGCTGCCGAAGGTTCCATATGGGGGCCAAATAAAGAGCGTGGTGTTTTTAAAACTACCGATGGCGGAAAAACCTGGAAAAAAGTTTTGTTTATTAGCGAAAATACCGGTGTTGCCAACCTAGCTTTCGAACCCGGCAACCCTGATGTTATCTATGCCGGAGCGGAACAACGCAGGCGTCGCCAGTTTACCAAAATAGGCGGAGGGCCGGAGTCGGCTTTTTACAAGTCAACCGATGCCGGAAAAACATGGAATAAGCTTACCAACGACATCCCGAAAGTTGACAAAGGCGGTATGGAAATAGTGGTAGCCCCATCTAATCCCAATGTGGTTTATGTTATGTTTGAAGCTACCGAAAAGGGTGGTACTTATCGTTCGGATGACCGTGGCGCTTCGTTTCATAAAATGAGCGGCCATTTCAGTAGTGGACAGTATTATTCGGAACTGATTGTTGATCCGTTCAACGAAAATAAAATCTTTTCCATGGAAACCATCTCCAAAGTTTCGGTTGATGGTGGCAAAACATGGAAACAGCTGGGCAACAACAAACGCCATGTTGACGACCATGCTTTGTGGATTGACAAAAACAACACCAACCACATGAACATAGGTTGCGATGGCGGCCTTTACGAAACCTTCGACGGTGCCAAAACATGGATTCACAAAACTACGCTGCCCATCACGCAGTTTTATCGCGTTAGCGTTGATAATACCGAACCTTTTTACTGGGTTTACGGCGGCACACAGGACAACAACAGCGTAGGCGGGCCAAGTAGAAACATCAAACGCGGTGGCGTTACCAGCTGCGATTGGGTAACCACCCTCGGTGGCGATGGCTTTTGGCAGGCCAGCGACCCCGAAAACCCTGATATTGTTTATTCTGCCTATCAATACGGTAACATCTATCGTTACGACCGTAAATCGGGGGAACGGATAAAAATAAAGCCTGTCCCTGCCAAAAGCGAACTCACTTTTCGATGGAACTGGGACGCTCCTTTTATATTGAGCCATTTTAAAGGAACCCGGCTTTATATGGCTGCCAACAAAGTTTTTGTAAGCGATGACAGAGGAAATTCGTGGAAGGAAATTTCGGATGACATTACCCGTAATGAAGACAGAAACCAGTTTAAGGTGATGGGCAAATATTGGCCTGCCGGTGCTGTGGCTAAAGATGTGTCCACATCGCAATGGGGAACCGCCGTTTCGCTGGCCGAATCACCAATAAAAGAAGGGATGATTTATGTGGGTACCGACGACGGAGTTATTTCCGTTACCGAAGACAACGGTACCACCTGGCAGCGATACACCTCCTTTCCGGGCGTACCCGAATACACCTACGTAAGCGATATTTTACCCTCACGATTCGACGAAAATGTGGTTTACGCTTCGTTTAACAATTTGAAAAGTGATGATTTTAAACCATACCTTTTAAAGAGCAACGACAAAGGGAAAACATGGGTGTCAATTGTTAGCGACCTGCCTAAAGACCAGGTGGTGCATAGTCTGCAACAGGATGTTGTAAACAAAAACCTGTTGTTTGCAGGAACCGAATTCGGTATTTATTTTACCCTTGACGGTGGCAACCACTGGATGAAACTCGGCAGCGGACTTCCTGATATTCCGGTACGTGATATTAAGATTCAGGAACGCGAAAACGACCTTGTAATTGCTACTTTTGGCCGTGGATTTTATATTCTTGACAATTATGAGCCGCTTCGCGAAATTACCAAAGAAAAGCTGGATACCGAAAAAGCCATTCTTTTTCCTGTAAAAGATGCGTTAATGTATGTTCAGGATGGCGACCGTTACGGCGAAGGCTCGGCAGTATATCATGCTAAAAACCCTGCCTTTGGCGCCACCTTTACCTATTACGTAAAAGAGGTTCCGAAAACACTTAAACAGGAAAGATTGAAAAAGGAAAAAGAGCTGTTTAAAAACGGTGAACCCATCCCGCAGCCCACCAAAAAGGAGTTGGATAAAGAAAAAAATGAAACAGGTCCCTATTTTGTGTTCACCATCAAAAACAACGATGGCACCATCGTGCGGAAGCTTTATAAAAATGCTTCCAAAGGAATTGGCAAAATGACCTGGAATTTGCGATATATGAACCCTTCACCCGTTAAATTGAAAAAAGATAAATACAACCCCACTAAAAATGCCGGTGATGGTATGTTTGCGCTGCCCGGAACCTATTCGGTAAGCCTGTCAATGGTTCATAACGATGATGTAACACCGCTGGCCGGCCCGGTTAATTTTACAGCTAAGGTATTGAACAACACAACCCTGCCTGCACCCGATCGCAAAGCACTTGATGCATTTTACAAACAAATTGCCGATTTATGGCGCGTTACAAGCGGTACACAGGAGTATCTTGACGAGCTTCAGAAAAAGGCAGCTTATATACGGCAAGCCATTCAGTTTACAAACACGGCTACACCCGAAATGCGCTTAACAGCTGACAATCTTAACCAAGAGCTTGAAGATATTGCGTTTATTTTTAACGGAACACCTGCCAAAGCCAGCGCTGAAGAGGTGCCTCCTGAAAACGTTTCGCTCAACGACAGACTTGCCGATGCGGTATGGACTTCCTGGGGTAACACCTCCGCTCCTACCGATGCTCAAAAGCAAAGTGTTGCTATTATTAAGGATGAAATACCTGCTATTCAAACACGTATTGAAAAGGTGGCAGCAGGACTTAAAACGCTTGAAGCTCAGCTGGATGATTTAAAAGCACCCTATACACCCGGTAGAATGCCGAAGTAAAAAGTCCAGATTACAAATCCGGACAAACTGCAGGGGTTATTAACAGGGTTGTTGAAGAGTGTTACACTGAGCGTTGTTGAAGAGTGTCACACTGAGCGTAGTCGAAGTGTGAGACTCTTTAACTTACTGTTCATCCGGCAGACGAGTGCTCAATGCAACATAATACCCAATCTTATTCGTGTTAGCCCTACTGAATGATAAAGTCAAGTTGAGGTTATTAATTAATCAATACCCACGGAATTGTGTATTCGTGTAAAACACGAGCAACAGGGAGATACTCCTTACTTCGTCTATGCTTTCTTTTTTTTCCGGTTGATTTCAGGTTTTTATCTTTTAAATGCTGAATTGTTAATGTTACCGGAATAATAAACCTTGAAGTATATATTTTGTTTTCGAACATTGCAGGCATCCAGATTAACGGACTATTTTTTAAAGCTTTAACGACTTCATCTCCACATCCGTCTCCAATGTCGTTTATTACGGTATAATTACCTGCAAGTCCAAAAATGTTTACTTCAAACATTACGTAAAGAGTTCCGGCAGTTAAATTATCTAAAGCCTTTTTTGGGTATCTAAAAGTTGAAAGAGCAGTATATAAAAAATACATACTACCCAAAGGCCTGGGGGGTCTATCAACATGAGACATCTTGTAACCCTCTTCAAATTTAAGTGCATATTGCGATGTATCAGGCCTAATGTACACCACCTGCCTCAGGTCGCAATCATATTTAAAGGCCAATTGGCCGGGTGTATCGTAATAGCTCCAGATACCTGTTTTATAAACACCTTGCAACTCCCCTTTAACATAATCCTCATCTATTTTGAAGATACTCGAAGGGTCAGCTTTTTTAAGTTTAACAAGAAAATGACTTTTTCCGGGCAGACTAAAGTTACTAATTGCATATCCTTTGTGCCTGATTTGTATTATATCTGCCGAATCAGCAAAAACCTGAAAATATCCCAAATGGTTGGTTATTGTCTTACTAGTAAAATTATTCAGCCATACTATAGCACTTTCGATGGGTTTTTCCGTATCAAAATCAACAACTCTTCCTGTAATTTTATGTTGTCCGAAACCTTTTGAAACAACAAAACCCAGAAAGAGCACAAAAAGAAAACGAAATTTCATAATTAGATACAAACTTTAAAATGGGACAACAATAATTTAAACAAAGATATTAAATTGAGCATAATAGAAACGCTACAAGTACTTATGTTTTTATGGGGTCAGACCGCATATTAAAAAGTGTTTATTATCAGGGTAATTGAAGATTGCCACACTTCGACTTCCTGTTTTCCGCGCTTTTGGAACAGGCATTCATAACGTACTGTATGCCAGCCTTAATATTTTATTACCAGGTGTCCCGTTAAATTTTTACCAATATAATTGGTTTCCGCAATAGGCAAAACTTAATGCTGCAATACCTTTTCTCTTTGTTACTTTTTTACTCAAAAAAGTAACCAAAAAAATGTCCGCTGCGTCTAAATTCCTAAAAACATAAACCTGCCGACTAAAACTTATGAACTCCTCCTTTTAGTCCTGCCAAAAGGAAAAAAAGAAGAAAAAGCATATTTGCTCATATTTACAAAACTTGAAGTAAAACATAGTTAAGGGGCAGTCCTAACGTCGTCAAACAACATAAGTTT
>Ga0256831_1000547_pt1 | contig 19449 bp, 16 predicted proteins | sample 132544metaG_FD_189087 | JGI IMG/M metagenome (GOLD analysis project Ga0256831, IMG submission 189087) | Hydrothermal vent microbial communities from Lau Basin, Pacific Ocean - 132-544 | ecosystem: Environmental > Aquatic > Marine > Hydrothermal vents | place: Pacific Ocean: Lau Basin | collected... | reverse complement strand
ATCAAGATCCAGAGAGCGGTCCTGATGGGTGGTCGCATCGGGGTCACGTCGTCGGCCGAATTCCTTTTCAACGTGTAGAAGCAGGGTGAGCAATTCCATGGGGGAGAGACTGGTTTGCAGTTCTCCCACGCCATTGATAAACCAGTTTTCTGATTCCATATCAACCGGTCGGCTGCGATAGCATGTGGATAGCCGCTGTAGGCGTACGGCAGGGTCCTGGCCAAGTCGTTGCCAGGCCTGATGCAGGATATGCAGGGAATCGCCTAAGTTGGAACCAAGACCAATCCAGGCAGTAGAGAGATTTCGTTTGTTCAAAGGAAAAAGGTGATGTGGGCAGGATTGGGGTCCGGAAAGGCCGGGGAGTTTCATCCCCGGCCGGATATAAGCTGTTAGAAATCAGCCAGGCCAAGAACATCAAACATGGTATAGAGACCATTGTCTTTATCGACGACCCAGGCGGCGGCAACGGCTGCCCCGCGAGCAAAATTATCGCGTGAATGGGCCCTGTGGATGAGTTCAATCCGTTCTCCGGCCCCGGCAAAATAGACGGTGTGTTCTCCTACGATATCACCGGCCCGGATGGTCTGGATACCGATTTCCGTGTCCGAGCGTTCCCCTATGATTCCATGGCGCTCGTACACACCTACTTCCGCCAGATCACGGCCCAGACCGCTTGCCGCCATTTCACCAAGCTTGAGCGCCGTTCCGGAAGGGGCATCCTTCTTCATCCGATGATGGGCCTCGACAATTTCAACGTCATAGGCATCACCAAGGATAGCTGCTGTTTTTTCCACCAGTTTGAAAAGGACGTTGACACCGACGGCCATATTCGGGGCCTGAACACAGGGAAAGCTGCTCTCGGCAAGATGTTTGAGTTCGGCAAGCTCGTCACTACTTAAACCGGTGGTGCCGATGACCATGGCCGTGTTATGCGCCGCCGCAATCTTGGCAAATTCCATGGTGGCAGTGTGAAAGGTAAAGTCGATAATGACATCACCCTGGTCAATGACGGATTCAAGACCGGGCGAGATGAGGACCCCGGTGGTTCCAAAACCGCCGTTTTCACCGACATCCTTACCGACCGCAGGATTGTCGGGCTGCTCAAAGGCCGCCGCCAATTCCAGGTCGGGATTTTGCCCGACCATATAGCTGATACGCTGACCCATTCTGCCGGCTGCTCCGGCAACGATTACCTTTGTCATGTTTATTGTTCCCAACTTATTATTCAGATTGCCGATTATCCCGGTTACAGCAACCCCACGGTTTTCATTTCCGCTGTCAGCTTCCGGGTGGAAGGCTCATCCATTTCGGTCATGGGCAGTCTGACCTCGCCGGATTTGATAGTCCCCATAAGTTCCAGTGCCTTTTTGGCAGGCGCCGGACTGGGATAGCAGAACATGGTGCCCATCAGACCAAAGAGCCGGTAGTGGATCTCGTTGGCCGTTTTCAGGTCACCCTTTAAGGCCGCCTCCATCATGGCCGCCATATCACCCGGTTTAATGTTTGAGGTAACGGAGATGACCCCTTTGCCGCCGACAAGCACAGTGGGCATACAGGTAAAATCGTCACCGGAGAGCAGGGTGAAATCATTCGGACAGCGGCGGATCACCTCACTGATCTGGTTCAAGCTGCCGCTGGCCTCCTTTATGCCGATAACATGGGGCAGCTCGGCCAGCCGGGCCACTGTTGCCGGCAGCATGTTGGTGACGGTGCGGCCGGGAACATTGTAGAGCACCATCGGAATATCGACCGCATCATGAATGGTTTTGAAGTGCTGGTACAATCCCTCCTGGCTTGGTTTGTTATAATACGGAACAACGGACAAGACGGCATCGGCGCCGCTTGCCTTGGCCGATTCCGTCAGCTCAATGGCTTCGAGCGTATTGTTGGCACCGGTGCCGGCAATGACCGGAACTCGACCGGCCACGGTTTGTACCGTCAGTTCGATAACCCGTTTGTGTTCATCAAAATCAAGGGTTGCCGATTCGCCTGTGGTGCCACAGGGAACAAGTCCGTGGATGCCGCCCTGGATTTGAAATTCAATGAGGTCAATAAGCCCCTGCTCGTCAACCTTGCCGTCAAGCATGGGGGTGACAATGGCTGTTAAGGCGCCTTGAATAGGTTGCATGGGAATTCCCTCCGATTCCGGTTGTAGTTTAATTAAAAGATAGTGTCCTGGTGATTTATTATTGACAATGCTGCATCAGGCCGCCAGGGCCTCGCCATTGAGCTCTCCCTTGTAAATTACATGGGCCGGGCCCTTGAGAAAGACATTGTCCGCGCCGGTGTCACCGGTAAGGTCAAAAGAGATGGTCAAGGTATCACCGCCTGTGGTAATGATGTCCACCGGTGATGCGGCCCGGCCAGTCAAAGTGGCAATAAATGCGGCCGCAGTTGCGCCGGTGCCGCAGGCCAGCGTTTCATCTTCAACGCCGCGTTCATAGGTGCGGACCTTGAGTCCCCTGTCGGTGTCGCCGACAAAGTTGACGTTGGTGCCGGCCGGCATAAAGGCCTCGTGATGACGAATCCTGCCACCCAGGCCGCAGACATCCGTGTTGTCCACATCTTCCACAAAGCAGACCGCATGCGGTACTCCGGTGTCGACGGAGTGCAGCTCCGTCCTTTTGCCCTCAACTTCTATTGTCTGTCGCAGCTTCAGATCTTTTGGCGCCGTCATTTTGACGGCAACATTGATGTCGGCAACCGAGGCTTCGATAATACCGGCAATGGTTTCAAAGCGCATTCGGGCCGGTGCGATACCGTGCATATAGGCAAAGCGCGCCGCACAGCGGGCACCGTTACCGCACATCTCGGCCACGGAACCATCACCATTGAAAAAGCGCCAGCGAAAATCCGCTTGTTCGGAGTTCTCAATCAAGATCAAGCCATCGGCTCCGACGGAAAATTTCCGTCGACAGACCAGGGCGGCGAACTCGGCCATCGCCTCGGGATGGATGACGGGCCTGCGATGATCAATAATGATGAAATCGTTGCCCGTGCCGCTCATCTTGACAAAGGGTATGGGGAAATCGGCTATTTTCATGGCAGCTTCAGCAGGGATTCGCCCCGGATAAGGTCATCATAATCTTCACGTCGACGTATAATATGCACATCATCACCATCAACCAGGACCTCGGCGGCCCGGGGCCTGGAGTTATAATTGGAGGACATGGTGAATCCATATGCGCCGCTGCTCATGATCGCCAGCAGGTCTCCCTGCTGCACCTGGGGCAGTTCACGGTCCCTGGCCATGAAGTCTCCGGTCTCGCAGATAGGACCGACCACATCCACCACCTGCAGGGGGGCGTCGGTTTGTCTGACCGGTTGAATCTCGTGGTAGGCACCGTACAGTGTTGGTCGTGTCAGGTCATTCATGGCCGCATCAACGATGACAAACCGCTTTTCTTTTTCACCGCCCGAGTTCACTTTGGTATACTGTACTTCGGTGAGCAGAATACCGGCATTGCCGACAATGACCCGGCCAGGCTCAAGGATAAGAGTGCAGTTCATATTTTGCATCTCTTTGATGATCGCTTCGGCATAGGCCTGCGGCGGTGGTGGTTCTTCATCATTATAGGTGATGCCGAGTCCGCCGCCGAGATCAAGATACCTGATGCTGATTCCTTCATTCTGCAGTCGTCCGACAAAGGCCTTTACCTTGTTCAAGGCCTCCAGGAAAGGATCGATTGTAGTCAGTTGAGAGCCGATATGGCAACTGACGCCAAGGATTTCGATGTTATCCATCCCCTGGGCGCGGACATATTCCTCCAATGCCTCGTCCACGGGGATACCAAACTTGTTCTTTGCCAGCCCGGTGGAGATGTAGGCATGGGTTTTCGGATCAACATCGGGATTGATACGGAAAGAAACCGGGGCCGTGGTTCCCAGCTCAGCGGCCAGTTTCTGCAGCCGGTCAAGCTCCTGGGGTGATTCCACGTTAAAGAGCAGAATATCGGCGAACAAGGCCTCCCTGATCTCGGCTTCAGTCTTGCCGACCCCGGAGTAGATGATCTTTTTCGGGTCAATGCCCGCCTTCAGCGCCCGGAACAGTTCGCCGCCGGAAACAATATCCGCCCCGGCGCCCATGCTTGCAAACTGCTGCAGAATTGCCAGGTTGGAACAGGCCTTGACGGCAAAGCAGGTGAGATGGCCGATGTCGGAAAACCCGTTGTTAAATGCCTGGAAATGGCGCGTAAGGGTTGCCCTGCTGTACAGATACAACGGGGTGCCTATTCGAGCTGTTATCTCGGCTACGGGAACGTTTTCGCAGTAGAGTTCGTTATTTGTGTAGTGGAAATGATGCATATGTTCCTACAATATTTTTTTCATCTCTTGGATCCGTGATACCAATCGTCCGGCATTATTGCAGTATGACCATTGCCTCCTGCGACCTGGCGCTTTCATTGGCCGGTTTGCGATTATCAATACTTGATACCGAATAATAGACACGCTCTGCATTCTGCGGCGGCTTTGTATCGGTAAACATGACATAGGGTGCATTGACCGTGCCTATCCTGATCGGTTTCTTTTTCCCGGCCGTGCGACGATAGATGCGATATCCCTGCAGATCATTTGTTTGAACCGGTTCCCAGAAGATTTTGACGGCGTTGGCGGTTCGGACAACATGCACACCGACGGGCCTGGCCGGAGGAGTTCTGTCCACGGAGGCGGCTCTGATAACCTTGCTCTCGCCACCACCGACAACCGCCTGCTCGTAGACGGAAAGGGACTGTACCTTGTACAGATAGCTTCTGCCGTTTTTCGTGGTTGTATCGGTAAATGTTGTCCCGCTTACAGGCTTACCGACAGGGGTAAATGTACCGCCGCCATCGCTTCGCAGAACCTGATACTCGACTTTTTCACTCACCGGTGAGCCGTCACGGTGCATGGTGACCGGCTGCCAGTTCAGGGTAATGGCCTTGTCGGCGGCCCGGGCCTGCAGGTTTTCAGGCGCCCTTGCCGGGATATTCCAGAGAAAGGAGACAATGTTGGAATCTGCTGATTCAGCCCACCAGCCGGCCGTGCTGCGTACCTTGAAAAAATACATATTGCCGGGCCGCAACAACGAGCTTTTATAGGTGGCGGTTTTCCTGCCCTCATCGGGCACCGCGCCGCCGGGGATGTTCACTGACCGGCCCCAGGGGATAGGACAGGTTTCACAGTATTTGTCCGCCGGGACAACGGCTCGATAGACTTCAAAGCTTGAAATTTCGGTAACATCACGACCGGTTACCGTCTCTATCGGATAGCTCCATGACAGGGTCACGCCCTTGTCATTGAGTTGATAGCGGAGATCGGTAATGGCCCTTGGCACCACCTGTTGGGGTGGAATGGGCTTGTTTTTGAAGCCGCATCCGCTTAAGCCGAGAAGCAGGACAATGGCGCTCAGTACGGAGACGAAAAAGGTCGAGCAGGTCGTGGATGTTCTCATGAGTCTTCTTCCAGTTGTTGTTCGGCGATTTCCAGGGCTTGTTCCACCTGGATTTGCGCAGTACCTCCGGTGGAAATCCGACTGTTGACGGAGCCCTCCACCGAAAGAACGTTGAAAATATCCTGTTCAATGGCCGGAGAAAATTTCTGCAGCTCATCGAGGCTCAGGTTCGTAAGCTCAATACCCCTCTGCTGACAATGGGCCACCACACCGCCGACAATACCATGGGCCTTGCGAAAGGGAATATTTTTCCGCACCAGGTAATCGGCCAGATCGGTTGCCGTCATAAAACCGCCGTGGGTGGCCTGCTGCAGTCTTTCAGTGTTAAAGGTGGTGTTGTGCAGCAGCTCCGCCGTAATGGCAAGACCGGCTTTGACCGTATCCAGGGCATCAAAAACCGGTTCCTTGTCTTCCTGTAGATCACGGTTGTAAGTGAGCGGCAGCCCCTTTATGGTCATCAGGAGAGAGACCAGTGCCCCTGTGACCCGACCGGTTTTCCCCCGGATCAGTTCGGGAATGTCCGGGTTTTTTTTCTGCGGCATGATCGACGAACCGGTACAGTAGCGATCCCCGATGTCGACAAAGGAAAATTCTCTGCTCGACCACAGAACCAGCTCCTCGGCCAATCGGCTGAGGTGGAGCTGGATGAGGTTGAGCGCAAAGAGGAATTCCAGGGCAAAATCACGGTCACCGGAACTGTCCATGGAGTTTGCCGTCACCCCGTCAAAGTGTAACTCTTCGGCCACGGATTCCCGGTCGATGGGCAGCCCCGTACCGGCCATGGCGGCTGATCCCAGCGGCGAAAGGTTCATCCGCCGGGTGCAGTCCTTCAGTCGGCCCCGGTCTCGGGAAAACATCTCGTAATAAGCCAGCAGGTGGTGCGACAACAGCACCGGCTGTGCCCGCTGCATGTGTGTATAACCCGGCATGACCACACCAAGATAGGCGCGGGCCAGGGCAACAAATGCCCGTTGGGTTCCCTGCAGCAGGCGGTCAAGCTCAGCGGCCTCGTCGCGGAGGTAGAGCCGGAGATCAAGAGAGATCTGGTCGTTGCGGCTGCGGGCAGTATGCAGCTTGGCTCCGGCTGCTCCGATCCGGTCGGTGAGCGCCTTTTCGATGTTCATATGAACATCTTCCAGCTCCGGCGTAAAGATAAAGGTGCCGGCTTCAATATCGGCCTGGATGTCATTAAGACCCTGCAGGATGGCATCCCGCTCCTGATCGGTGATCAGGTTCTGCCGGGCCAGCATGCGGGCATGGGCCTTTGATCCCATGATATCGTGCCGGTACAGCCGCCGGTCATAGCTGATCGACTCGGTAAAGCTCTCTACTGACGCGGCGGTGGTCTCAGAAAACCGTCCACCCCAGAGCTTTTCAGATTTTTTTGTTTTTAATCCGCTGTCCTGCGTTGCGCCCATTACTATTTCCTGTTCAATGCCTGTATCTGCAGACGCAGAGAGTTGAGGCGGATAAAACCGCCGGCATCACTCTGGTTGTAGACCTCGTCCTCTTCAAAGGTGGCAAATGCCTCAGAATACAGTGAATTATCGGATTTGCGACCCACTGCGGTACAGTTGCCCTTGTACAGTTTAAGCCGCACAACCCCGTTCACCGGTTCCTGGGCCGCATCCATGGTTTTCTGCAACAACTGCATTTCCGGCGAGAACCAGAAGCCGTTATAGATCAGCTTGGAATAGCGGGGTACCAGAGAATCTCGAATGTCCAGTACTTCCCGGTCCAGGGTGATGGTTTCCAGATCCCGGTGGGCAATACGTAGAATGGTGCCGCCCGGCGTTTCGTACACCCCGCGTGATTTCATGCCGACAAAGCGGTTCTCCACCATGTCCAGCCGGCCGATTCCATTGGCTCCGCCCAGGGTGTTGAGCCGCATCATCAGCTCCACCGGCCCTAACCGTTCCCCGTCTATGGCCACCGGTGTGCCGCCTTCAAACATCATTTCGATGTAGGTGGGCTTGTCCGGCGCCTTTTCCGGCGAGACCGAAAGTTTGAACATCGCCTCGTCCGGTTCATTCCAGGGATCTTCCAGGATCCCGCCCTCAAAACTGATATGGAGCAGGTTTTCATCCGAGCTGTAGGGGTTCTTTTTGGTCACCGGCACCGGAATGTCGTGCTCTTTGGCAAAGGCGATCAACCGGTTACGGGAGTTGAGGTCCCATATGCGCCAGGGCGCAATAATCTGCAGCTTCGGATTGAGGGCCAGGTAGGTCAGTTCAAAGCGGACCTGATCATTCCCCTTGCCGGTCGCCCCATGACTGACACAGGTTGCCCCTTCCTCTTCGGCGATTCGTACCTGCTCTTTGGCAATGATCGGCCGGGCAAGGGAGGTGCCCAGCAGATAAGAACCCTCATAAATGGCATTGGCCCGGAAAGCCGGGAAGATATAATCCCGGACGAATTCTTCCTTAAGGTCGGAAATAATGACCTTTTCAGCTCCGGTCGCCATGCCTTTTTCCCGGACCGCATCCCAGTCTTCGTGCTGGCCGACGTCGGCGGCATAGGCAATGACCGGGCATTGATATTCTTCGGCCAGCCATTTGAGAATAACCGAGGTGTCGAGTCCGCCCGAGTAGGCAAGGACGATTTTATCGATAGTCATGGTGTATATTTTCCTTCAGCCTGTTTATACGCCTGAAAAATAAGTAAGCTATTGCTCCATCCCGCCGTTGATGAATCTTTCCAGGATGGCCTTGTGGATATGCATTTTGTTTTCCGCCTGGTCAAAAGCTGCGCATTGCGGCCCTTCCAGGACTTCTTCCGTGATTTCCTCTCCCCGGTGTGCCGGCAGGCAATGCAGGACCACCGCATCATCGGCGGCAAGGCTAAGCAGTTCGTCGTTGAGCTGGTAGGGCTGGAATATGGCGAATCGTTGTTCCTGCTCCTCTTCCTGGCCCATGGAGGCCCAGACATCAACGTTGATCACGTCGGCTTCCGCGACCGCCTCCTTCGGATCACGCAGAACGGTTATGGGCTTAAGGGCACGCTTTTGTGCTGCCTGAAGAATGCTGTTGTCCGGGTCATAGCCCTCCGGGCAGGCAAGTGTCAGGGAAAAACCGAAAATAGAGGCTGCTTCAATCCAGGTGTTGGCCATGTTGTTGCCGTCGCCGAGCCAGACAATTTTCAGATTTTCCGGAGCGCCCTTCTGTTCGATCACGGTCATCAGGTCACTGAGGATCTGGCAGGGATGATACAGGTCGGTCAGTGCATTTATAACCGGGACTGTGGAATATTTCGCCAGTTCAGCAACCACGTCCTGGCCAAAGGTGCGGACAACGATGCAGTCCACATATCGGGCCAGTACCCGGGCGGTGTCTTTGAGCGGTTCCCCCCTGCCAAGTTGGGAATCCCTGGCCGGCATAAAAATGACCTGTCCGCCCATGCCGTACATGGCGGCTTCAAAGGAAACCCGGGTTCTGGTGGAGGGTTTCTCAAACAGCAGACAGGCGGTTTTTCCGGTCAGCTGATTGTGGAGTATGTCGTCTGCAGATTCATTTTTGAGCATAATTGCCCGGACAATGAGTGACTGCAACTGTTGTTTGTTGAAATGCTTTAATGCTAACAGATGGTTTTTCATGGCTTTTCTTCCCGATTGCACAATAATGTTCAGCCGCAGGATGGAAATGCTCACCGGAAAACCTGATCTCCGCCAACGTCGAGCTGAACTAAAAAATATAACAGATATAAAAAAAACGATGATTTTGCAAAGAAATTCTACAGGAAACATGGGCAGGAATGGGTGGTTTTGTGCGATCAGGATAATGGCGGACAAGTTTCCCGCGAGAGCTGTTGACGGGATACCCGGCCCATGCTACAGTAATTTAAGAACGTTTTTTCGTGCATAAAACCGTCTTGCGGAGCTGATTTTCCGTCTTTGTATCCGCTTCCACCTCCAAGGAGATATTCTTCATGGATCGACAGCATGGTCGCTGGAAGTTGCTGCTTTTTTGTCCACTCCTCCTTGTTGTTCTCCTTTTTTCCTGTAATACCGACCAGCCACTGACACCGATTTTTCTGGGGCTGGCAATCAACCTCAGTGGTCGCGGTGGGGCGGCCGGGGAAGATATTCGCGACGGTGCCATTCTTGCCGTCAATACAATTAACAAAGCCGGCGGCATCAACGGTCGTCCCTTGAAACTGCTGATCCGTGACGACCGTAATACACCGGATGGTATCCGGGCAGCAGACCAGTCACTTGCGGCCCAGGGAGTCGGTGTTATCATCGGCCACAGTACCTCCGGAAATACCCTGCTCAGTTATCCCTTTGTTACTGCAAAAGGTATCCTCCTAATCACCCCCTATGCCGCCACCAACAAGTTGAGCGGTAAAGATGATCTTTTTGTGCGGACCCAGGTGAACTGCGACCTGTACGGTAGAAAGGCGGCCGCCCTTTTCAGACGTCGGGCAATAGGGTCGGTGGTCCTGCTCATGGATATGAGCAATGCTGATTTTGTCGTAGACTGGAAGGAGTCTCTGGAAAAATATTATCATGGCAGAGTTGGGGCGGTAACCTTCAATTCCAGGAAACAGGTGCAATGGTCTGAAATTATCGCCTCCCTGCTGGCAAAGAAGACGGATGCCGTGCTTCTGTTGACTGAAGCGAGCATGAGCGGTGTGGCTCTGCAGAAACTTCAGTCCGCAGGTTATGACGGCCGTCGTTTCGCCACCGTCTGGGCGGACACGCCCGAGCTCCTGCATTATGCGGCTGGAAGTGCTGAAAATTTGCGGATTATCACCTTTATTGATCCAAACAATGAGCGCCCGGAGTATCTTGCCTTTTCCAGGGCCATGGAAAAAAGCTTTCATAAAAAGGCGACGGCACGATCCTCAAGGGCCTACGAAGTGGTTTTTATTCTTGCTGATGCCCTGAAGCGAAGAAAGGAAAACACGTCGGCCGGTTTGAAAGATGCCCTGCTCGCAGGTGACTATATGACCATTCTTGGCCATTTGCGTTTTAATAAATATGGTGATGTCGTGCGGCCGGTTTATGAAGTAATGGTCCATGACAATCAATTTCAGAGTAACGGACCAATCTGAGTGCCGAATTCACAACCGCTGCATAGCAAAATCAAGCGAATATTTATTCTTGTCGCCTTTCTTCTTTTTCCCGTTATTGTCCTGTCGAGCGGTTTGGTTGAATACAAACGAATCCGCGCTGACTATTCCGCCGCCATGCATACCCGAATTTCCGTGGCCCAGGCTCTGCTTCGGGAAGAACTCTTTCGCACCGATTCTCTTGTTGCATCAATAGGTCGTAAGCTTGGCCCAGGCAGCCCTGGATCTGTCCTGTCTCGTTTGATTAATGCCCGTTTTTTTGCTCTTTTGGGCGAGACTTTTTACGTTCTTGATCCTCAGGGGACAGTGGTCGCAATTTCACAACCATACAAAGATTACATCGGGCTTGATTTCAGTGCCATGGCCCCTCCCGTGCAGGCCGGAAAAAGGCGATTGGTTCGATACTATCAATCATTGTTGACAAAACGGTCCATTATCGCCATCCAGTATCACCTTGACAATGAACGGTTACTTGTAATTGAACGACCGCTTGAGCAGTTTGTTCCGATTATGGCCGCCTTTGAGAAAGGTCGGAGATATACAGGCGAGTTGTTTTTTGTCTTATCCACGGCCGGACAGACCATCTACCATCCTGACCCAACCCTGATGGAAACCAGGTATAATCTCGGGTTTGATTTAAAAAAGCGAACCGCACCGGATAGGGATGGTTTTTTTTCCTTTGTCTATCATGGGCACAGGTATGTTGCCCAGTGTGAGCCCTTTACCGAGCCTTCGGGCTGGATAATGTATTACAGTGTGCCCGCCTCGGAAATGACCGGGGCCATAGCAAGGCTGCTCGGCAGTCAGGTACTTTTTTTGACTTTTCTATTTTTTTTGCTTTTTGTTGTCCTTCATTTTGTTTTTATCAGATTTTTTTCCCGTCCGGTGCGCAAACTTGTGGCGGCCCTGGAGAAGTCCGATCCGGAGAAGGGTTTGTCACTTTCCGTTGATGACTTGGGCAACTTGTCGGAATTAAAGACAATAGCAAAGGTGATACAGCACAGGGATGCGGAGATTGTCAGTACGGCCGAGCGTCTTCATTCGGTACTCAACAGTCTTGATGCCGTGGTCTATGTGGTGGATTTCAAAACTTATGAAGTACTTTTTATAAATTCGTACGGCCGAAAACTGTATGGAGACTGTACTGGACGTCATTGTTATTCCTCGCTACAGGCTGGTAGAGATCAGCCCTGCGAATTCTGCACCAATCATCTACTGGTTGATGAAAATGGGCGGTCGACCGGGGTGTATGCCTGGGAGATGAAAAATACGCTGGGCGGGCGTTGGTATGACTGTCGGGATCAGGTGATTTACTGGACCGATGGCCGAATGGCCCGGATAGAAATCGCCACGGATATCACCGAGAGAAAGGAGGCGGAAGAGGCATTACTGGCGGAAAAAGAGCGGTTGGACGTAACCCTTCGTTCCATTGGTGACGGTGTTATTACCACCGATGTCGCCGGCAGAATTACCTATGTCAACAAGGTCGCCGAAGAGATGACGGGCTGGACCAACGACGAGGCACGGGGCAGACCCTCTGTCGAGGTTTTCAATATTATCAACGAAAAAACCGGGAAGAAATGCGTCTCTCCGGTGCAAAGAGTTATAGAGTTTGGCAGAATCGTCGGGCTGGCAAACCATACGGCGCTGATTGCCAGGGACGAGACGGTTCGTTCCATTGCCGACAGCGGAGCGCCGATCCGGAATCACCAGAGTGCTGTTATCGGGGTTGTTCTGGTCTTCAGGGATATTTCCAGAGAAAAAAAGATGGAGGAAGAGCTGCTGAAGGTACGCAAGCTCGAATCCGTTGGCGTACTTGCCGGTGGTATTGCCCATGATTTCAATAATATCCTTGCCGCAATTCTGGGAAATGTTGAATTGCTCGGCTATCGTCTCCCGGATTGTAATTCCGAGGTCAGGACCCTGCTGACCGATGTACGCAAGGCAACAAAAAGAGCAGCCAAGTTGACAAGACAGCTGCTTACCTTTGCCAAGGGAGGTGATCCGGTCAAGGCGGCAACCTCCCTTCCTGAACTCATTGCCGAGTCTGCCGGTTTTGTCCTCCATGGCAGCAGTGTGAGATGCCATTATGTTTTTCCCGAAGACCTCCTCCAGGTGGACGCCGACAGTGGACAGCTCGGTCAGGTAATTCAAAATATTGTCTTGAATGCCAGGCATGCCATGCCGGAGGGTGGGACGATTACCATAACCTGTTCCAATGTCGATGATCCGGCAGGCGAATCCCTGCTCAGTGTGGACAGGGGAAAATATGTTCGTATTGTCATCAGGGATACGGGTGTCGGGATACCGACTGAGATTATTGACAAGATTTTTGATCCCTATTTTACCACCAAACAGAAGGGGAGCGGGCTGGGACTTGCAATTTGCCATTCGATTATTCATAAACATGGTGGCTATATTACCGTCGAGTCGGTGCCGGGGCGGGGGACAGGTTTTACCATCTATCTGCCTGCTGCCTTGTCCGACGATCATGGTTGTCAAGAGGATAAAAAAATCAGCCGGTCCGTTAAAGCGGCCAGCATCATGGTCATGGATGACGAGGAAATGTTGAGGAATCTTGCCCGGTCACAACTTTCCATGCTTGGTCACGAAGCGATTGCGGTTGCGGACGGGGAGCAGGCAATAAACCGGTATCAGGAATTGCAGGATCTGGGAACACCGGTTGACCTGGTGATTATGGATTTGACCATTCCCGGCGGTATGGGTGGGAGGGAAGCAGCGCAAAAACTGCTGCTTCTGGATCCGCAGGCAAGGATTATTGTCGCCAGTGGCTATTCCAATGATCCGGTGATGGCAACCTACCGGGAATATGGATTTAAGGCGGCGATTGCAAAACCGTTTAATCTGGCCGAATTATCGGCGGTTATCAATTCCGTTTTGCGTTCGCCCTGAGGAACTCGGCTTATTTTCCGGCTGGTTGTCGTTTGTGGGGTTTATCCGAAAATCCCGGTAGCAGGAGCCTGCCCATGCCGGAGTCAGGGATTTTCATAATTTGTTGTGGCTGGCCAATCTGGTCCAGCCATGCTGGTTTATTCGTTTGTAACGGCCAGGCCAAGTATATGTTTATGGGCCAGCAGCTTTGCCTGTTTTCGATCATTTTGAGCAACGGCATAGACGATCATTCTGATCTCCTGGAAATGCCGGTTTCGAAGTGTCTCTTCTGCAGATTTGCTATTGCCATGCAAGTGGTCGATTGCCGTCAGGGCTGCCTGAAGTAGAAAACCATACAGGGGGTTGTTCCCTATTTCGGCTAATTCTTCAAAAAGAAGCACGTCCATGGAAATGAGTGGGTCCGCGTTCCTGTTTTCGTTTTCCAGTAGTTCCGTCAGTGTTGCCACCAGCTGTTTCAGTGGACCAACATCTTTACCGCTGGCCAGGGTCGCCGCCAGGCTTGCCACCTTGGCGGCAAGGTCACCACTCAGGGTGATCAAGTGCCGTCTGGTCGCCTGCCCTCCCTCCATCAGCAGCAATAGATTCTCGGTGATCAGCTCACTGTTTGGCTTGCGTACAACAGCACCTCCACCTGCCCCCAGTTTGATGGTGAGCAGTTTTTTCTGCTCAAGGATACGTAATGCCTCCCGCAGCGTACCCCGGCTGGTGGTAAAAATGGTGCACAATTCCCGCTCCGATGGAAGTTTTTCTCCCGGCGCCAGTTCGCCACAGGCAATGGCTCGTTGTACCTGATCAACAATGTCTTGAAATATTCTGTTTTGTTTTGCTTTTTTAAATCGCATGATTTTTTGCCCTCAAGTCTGTTCACAGGGCATCTTAATGGTTTAACCATTAAGATGCAATCATTTTTATCCCTGAATATCTGAGGATAATGTCTCCTTTTGTTGAGGAGCTAGTGCTGGGATTTAGATTTGTATTCTTGGTTGAACAATGGTACAGGTTGACAAAAAATAACAGAACGGATTAAACGATTATTGATTCTTTGAAAAAAGCCGTTTAAAATCGGAAAATTAGATATTTCTTAATAAAATCTAAATTCTGCAGTTGTCCGACATTCGAACGCCGATACAGGCACATCTACTATGTCGGATTCACGAATTTCGTGCTCAATGTACAGGTAGTACACCTGTGCCGAAATTCGTGTTTCTCTTTGTATCTGCACCTGTCTCAACGTTCTCGGTACACGAACAGTGATGCGGCTTGACCGCATGACGACTGCAGGATTTAGGTAAAATGTTGTCGGGCTTATGAAACAGGAAAAAATTACAAAACTCTCAGAACTGCAGGCCACGGCCATCTGCGGTAACGATATCACCTCATCGGTCCTCTATGTGTCGGCGTTGACCATTATCGCCGCTGGTCAATATGCATGGATTTCACTCTTGATTGTTGCCGTGGTTCTCTATCTGTTCAGGAAGATTTATGGTGAGGTGGTTGGTGCTCTGCCGCTCAACGGTGGCGCCTACAATGCCCTACTCAATACAACCAGTAAGCAGGTCGCTTCTCTTGCTGCTGCTCTGACCCTGCTCTCCTACATGGCAACGGCGGTTATTTCGGCCTCGGAGGCCATGCACTACCTCCATTCAATTATTCCGACCTTGCCGATCACCTCGGCGACCATCGGCCTGCTTTCTTTTTTTATGGGCCTGACGATTCTTGGTATCGGCGAATCGGCCATGGTGGCCGTGATAATTTTTCTTTTCCATCTGACGACCCTTGTCCTGCTTTGCTCGACCATTGGCATATACCTGGCCCAGCACGGACTTTCCGTGTTCATCGCCAATAACCACCAGCCTGTTCCGCACGGTACGGTGACCATGGCTATTTTCTGGGGGTTTTCAGCTGCTATGCTTGGTATCTCCGGGTTTGAAAGTTCGGCAAACTTTGTCGAGGAACAGAAGGCCGGTGTGTTCCCCAAGACCCTGCGCAATATGTGGTTGGCGGTTTCCATCTTCAATCCACTCATGGCCTTTCTTGCCCTGGCACTGATTCCGATTCCGGAAGTTAAACTCCATGAGACGGACCTGCTCTCGCACATGGCCGGGCTGACCGGCAACCACCTGTTGCCGACCCTGGTCTCCGTTGATGCCTTTCTGGTTTTAAGCGGTGCTGTGCTGACCTCCTATGTCGGCGTAACAGGCTTGCTGGAGCGTATGACTCTGGACCGTATCATGCCCGCGTTTTTTCTGAAAAAGAACAGGCGAGGCAGCTCATATAGAATCATCATTCTGTTTTTTCTCCTTTCCGCTTCCATTCTTTTCCTGACCCATGGCCGGGTCGGTGTTTTGGCCGGAGTCTATACCATTTCCTTCCTCTCTGTCATGGGGCTGTTCGGGATCGGCAACATTCTGCTTAAAATTCGAAGAAAAAGGTTGCCACGACCGGAAAAGGCGGGCTGGATTTCCGTTCTTGTTGCGGTATTGTTTGTTGCCATTGCCCTGGCAGGCAATGTGATTAAAGAACCGGAAGCAGGCGCCACGGCTAATCTTACAATTTTTTTGGAATACTTTATTCCCACCATGCTCTTTGTCGGTATCATGCTCAATAAAACAGCTCTTCTCGAACTGGTACTCAATTTTGTTGAATATCTGTTTGTACCTGTTGCGAAACTGGTATCGAAGATCAATCGGGGGGTGAGTGACCTGATTGACCGTATTACATCTCAGGAATTTGTCTTTTTTACCCGTGGTGACAATCTGGCTAATCTCAATAAAGTCTTGCTGTATATTAAAAATAATGAACATACCAAAAAGATAAAAATCGTCACCGTTCAGAAAAAACACGATGAGGAAATATGCTTCAAACTGCGCCGGGATATTGAGTTCCTCGACCGTGAATATCCTGATATTGAAATTGAGTATGTCGAGCTGACCGGAACCTTTGGACCTGAGCTCATTCAGAAACTTTCGAAGGAATGGAATATACCGGTGAATTTCATGTTTATCGGTTCTCCCGGAGACCGCTTTCCCTATCGTATCGAGGAGTTGGGGGGAGTGCGTTTGATTATCTGAACAAGGAGATGGTATGAAAAGAATATCGCTGATGCTACAACCGGAAACGATTCGGCATCGTTTGATGTTACTTTCCGCCATTACCATTGGCATGGCTGTTGTCCTGATTGCCATTAACAGCTATCAGGTTATTTCACTGGAAAATGATCTGTTGATCATGGAGAAGGTTGACGGTCTGATGAATAATATTCTTGAGTTGCGTCGTTATGAGAAAAATATTCTCCTGAAAATAGAAAAGGGCAGTGTGCAAAAAGCGATGCAGTCCCTTTATTTTATCAATAAAGACATCAAGGCGCTGGAGCCCCAGCTTGCACAAGGTGTAGCCTCTTCTTCATTTTCCTCTCTCGTTTCCAATTTCAACAATTATAAAAACGTCTTTAAGCGATGGTGTGCTCTCAATTTATGTCCTGATAGCGCCCAGGGAAAGCGTGATATTGCTCGAATCCGGCAATTCGGTAGCAACATGGTCAATGACGGAGAAGAACTTGTTCACCATATTCGGGAATCATTACGGGTAAAATTCAAGAAAATCATGTTTGGGCTGACGGTGGTGTCAATCCTCATCTTTTCATGTGGCGCAGCCATTACTTATTCCCAGACAAAAAATATCCTTCGTCGTCTTATTTCTTTACGTCAGGCTACCAGGGACCTGGCGGCCGGTAAGTTTACTCCTATTCACGTTCCCAGGGCTCATGATGAAACCACCAATCTGATCGTCAGTTTTAATAAAATGGTTGAAGCCCTGGAGCACAAGCAGGAGCAATTGATTCAGTCCAAAAAAATGGCTTCGATTGGTACTTTTTCTTCCGGCATTGCCCATGAAATCAATAATCCTCTCAATAATATATCCCTGTCAGCCGATATGTTGATGGAAGAATTTGATGAGTTGGACAAGGACGAGGCAAGAGAAATTCTGGAAGATATTATGGCGCAGACCGAGCGGGCGAGCAAAATTGTTCGGAATCTGCTTGATTTTTCCAGGGCCCATGCCACTGAAATGGAATCATTGCATATGGATGAGGTGTTGGAGAAAACGAAAAGCTTGATAGTCAACGAACTGCGTATTCATAAGATCGCTCTGGAAACGGAGATAGCCGATAATCTTCCCCCGGTATATGGTGATTTCCAAAAATTACAGCAGGTTTTTCTTAATCTGATCATCAACGCTGAGCAGGCTATTGGCGAGTATGGAAGAATTGTACTTACAGCGGCGCCGACATCTGATGATACTATACGCATTGATGTCCATGATACCGGACCAGGTATTAATCAGGAACATCTCGAACGGATTTTTGATCCCTTTTTTACCACCAAAGAGACGGGGAAAGGAACAGGACTCGGTCTGGCAATCGTTTATGGAATTGTTGAAAAGCATGGAGGATATATCGAGGTGGCCAGCAAACTTGGCGAAGGAACAACCTTTTCCGTGTATTTGCCTGTTTATCATGGTGAAAAAAACCGGGAGCGGAAAGCGGCATGATTTCCATTGCCGTTGTCGATGATGAACGTACTGCCAGGAGGATGACAGCCCGCATCCTTCGCCATGCGGGCTACCTTGTCGAGACCTTTGCCTCCGGCAACAGCTTTCTGGAGAAAATGTCGGCGGACCCCTTCGATATAGTCTTTCTTGATCTCCGCCTGCCTGATAAAAACGGTTTTGATATCCTGACCCATATAAAGGCCACGCATAGAGATACCGAGGTCATCATCGTCACGGCCAACTGTTCCATCGACAATGCCGTTGAGGCGACTAAAGAGGGGGCCTTTCACTATATCGCGAAACCATGCCGAGCCCACGATCTGCGTCTGATGGCAGATCGAGCGACGGAAAAGATTCGCCTGCATCGAGAGAATGCGCACCTAAAGTTACAGATAGGGGAAAATGCCCTTATTCCCGGTTTTATCGGTAACAGCAAGGCGATGCAGGCCATCTTCGAGACCATTGCCAAAGTTGCTCAGGTCAACTGTAATATTCTTCTCGAGGCGGAAACCGGAACCGGCAAGCAACTGACTGCAAGGGCCATTCATGAGTTGGGCGGTAACAGAAAGTCGCCTTTTGTCTATTTTAACTGCGGCGGTTTTGCCGAAGATCTCATTTGCAGCGAATTGTTCGGTCATGAAAAAGGGGCGTTTACCGGGGCGGTCAGTCGCAAGATTGGTCTGCTGGAATCGGCCGCCGGCGGTACTGTACTGCTCGATGAAATCGGCGAGATGCCGCTCTCCATGCAGGTAAAACTTCTACACGTACTCCAGGAACGCCGGATTTTACGAGTAGGTGGAACCCGGCCTGTTGATCTGAACATCCGCATTATTGCCGCTACCAACAGGGATTTAAAAGAACTCGTCCGACAGGGTGAATTTCGCGAGGATTTATACTACCGGTTGAATGTGGTGACCATACGCCTGCCCAGGCTCAAAGAGCGCAGGGAGGACATACCGCTTCTTATCTATCATTTTATTGCCAAGGCAAATACGGCCTTTTCCAAGCAGATCAGGGGCGTTTCGTCACAGACTCTTCACCTGCTGTTGAATTATGGATTTCCGGGTAATGTGCGAGAGTTGGAAAATATTATCCAACATGCGGTTGCCCTCACCGAGTCCGGGAAACTGACACCGGAAGACCTCCCCCCCCGATTACGGAAATTGCATGCTCCAGGAGGGTGGTCGGAGGAAGAACTCCTGCCGCTTGCAGAAGTGGAAAAACAGTATATCACCCGGGTATTGATAAAAACCGGGCATAATATCAAAGCGGCAGGACGAATTTTAAACATGCCGAGAACGACACTTTGGCGAAAAATGAAAAAATATGGCCTAAACAGTGAAATAAAGAAATGATTTCATAGTTTCATTGTGAAACAGTGAAATTTATTATTTTTCTATTTGTTCTTATTTATCAAGTAGTTGTCTGAAACAGAACAGCTCGTGTTTCAAAATGGAACACGAGCTGTTCTGTTTCATTTTGGA
>Ga0256831_1000546_pt1 | contig 19491 bp, 16 predicted proteins | sample 132544metaG_FD_189087 | JGI IMG/M metagenome (GOLD analysis project Ga0256831, IMG submission 189087) | Hydrothermal vent microbial communities from Lau Basin, Pacific Ocean - 132-544 | ecosystem: Environmental > Aquatic > Marine > Hydrothermal vents | place: Pacific Ocean: Lau Basin | collected... | reverse complement strand
TAAATTACTAGTATCATCCGGCAATGACTCTGTTACGGCCCTGTTGTTTTGCCTGGTACAGTGCCTGATCAGCCCGTTTAATCATCTGCTCCAGACTGTCCTGTTCTGATGTTATTTCTGTAAGCCCAAAACTGGCAGTGATCTTATGACCATCCGGCTTCAATTGTGCTATTTTTTCACGGAACTGATCTGCTTTGTTCCTGGCATTCTGAAGCTGACAGGCATCACATAAAATAACAAATTCCTCCCCGCCAAATCGGGTAACTATATCTTCCTTGCGGGAAAATTTTTTCAGTAAAGCACCAATTTCCCGCAATACCCGATCACCAAAGGGGTGACCATAATCATCATTTATTTTTTTAAAGTGGTCGATATCAAGAATTACCAGGCTGATATTGCTATGATGGCGTTGGGCATAGGCAATTTTTTTGCTGGCACTCTCCATAAGAAAGTGACGATTATAAAGCCCTGTTAACTGGTCATGAGTCGCCATTCTGGTTAACATATCGCGCTGAATTTTCAGAGTAATATGGGTATCCACTCTGGCGGCAACAATAACAGAGCGGATAGGCTTGGTAATATAATCCACGGCTCCAAACTGCAGGCCCTTTTCTTCATCTTCTTCCTGATCATTAGCCGTCACAAAAATGACCGGAATATGCTGCGTTAAAGCATCTTTTTTTAACTGTTTACAGACTTCAAAACCGCTGATCCCCGGCATCTCTATATCCAGAAGAATTAAATCCGGCTGAGGTTCCTGCCGGGCCAGTTCCAGGCAGCGGTAACCGTCTGTCGCGACTTTAATCCGGTATTTATCCTTAAGGACATCTGCCAGAGTCTGAATATTGGCAGGCACATCATCCACAATTAATATATAAGGTTTTTCAGCCATTCAGTTCTTGTCTCCATGGACACTTTTCTGGCTATTATCCATTGTTTCAGCTCCCTCTGACAGGCATGATAATAAACGGTTCATCGTTTCCAGTGCGGCCTGCATATTGAAATGTGTTATTTCATGGTAAAGATTGTCCATAAGTACCTGCTGTTGCTTATCGCTTAAGGGTATTTTTAACGGTTCCAGTTCGCTGTTATCAATATACTCATCCTGCTGTAATTTTTCCAGTACCGGTTGCAGACGGGCTATTAACTGCTGATTATCTACTGAATCATTTATGCTTTTTTGTTCCTGAGTCTGCTGCTGATACTGTTCCAGTTTTTCCGCAAGCTGCCGGTAGCGTTTATCCAGTTCCGGCAGCTTCTGTTCCAGTGCTGACCAGTCAGACTGTCTGGCACAGGCTTCCATTTCGGCGCCCAGCTGCTGCAGACTCAGACCACTCAGATTGGCAGCCACCCCTTTAATAGTATGGGCGGCAATACGTGCCTCATCTTGTTTCTGTTCAATAATAGCCCGTTTTAATTCTACCATCCTCTGCGGCATATCTTCCAAAAACAGTTCAATCAGGGGCAGAATACGAGTCTTACCCTTAAGGCGTTTCAATGCCGCTTCCCGTTCCCAGTCTGTTAGCTGTTCCTGCTCGGCCTCAGAGCTAATATTTGCAGAGGTGTTATTTTCAGAGGGCTTTTTACCAGCTGACGTCGTTTTTTCCGTGCTGCCAGGTTCTGCCGCCGGTTCAGAGGATGGCAAAACAGCTTCAATCCCTGTCCATTTACACAGCATTTTATACAGACGTTCAGAATCAATGGGTTTGCTCAGATAATCGCTCATACCGGACAGCAGGCATTTATCTCTGTCACCTTCCATGGAATTAGCGGTCATGGCAATAATCGGTATAGAATGATAAGGCTCACCGGCCTCTCCTGAACGAATTTTTCCAGTCGCCGCATAACCATCGAGTACCGGCATCTGACAATCCATCAGGATCAATGTATACGGCTGAACATCAGCACTCCTTTCAAGCATTTCCAGGGCTTCCTGACCATTATTGGCAATATCCGCTGACAGGCCCAGGTTCTTTAAAATGCCACTGGCAACCAGCTGATTAACCCGGTTATCTTCTACCAGCAGTATACGGATATTTTCTGGCCATTGCGGTGAGACCTCTTTTTCCTGAGCATTTTCCTGGTGTTGCTCACCGGCTTTATTGTCAGCTTCTTTTGAGGATTTTAAATTAGCCGCATGGATACCCTTTATATAATGCCGGGTGACCAGCGGAGTGGCCTGTTCCAGAGCAGCTCCGTCATCACCGACAATGGCCAGAGCATCAAAAAGGTCCTGAGTTGTGGCCGGTTTAGGGAAATAGGCACTAAAACCCAGTTCTGCAAAAAATTTTGCATCACCGCGATGATTCATCGAGGTCATCATCACCAGCTTCATCTGTTTAAAGCACGGATCGGCCTGTAATTTTCGACCAAGCTCTGCACCATCCATAACCGGCATCTGCATATCCAGCAACCCAATATCAAAAAACGGCTCATCACTTGCCGCCTTTTGTTCACAGAGTTTTAAAGCTTTTAGTCCGTCTTCTGCTTCCTCAACACTTATTCCCCAGTGTTCCAGCTGTGCACGCAGTACTTCCCGGTTAATGGCATTATCATCCACAATTAATATATTTAAAGTACTGACATCAAAATCAGGTATGACCATGCTTGAATTATTGCCGGCCTGCAGATATAAACTGAATTCAAAACAACTGCCCTTGCCTTCGGTACTGCTGACACTGACATCGCCACCCATAAGCCCTGAAATTTTTTTAACAATGGCCAGCCCCAGACCCGTACCACCGTATTTTCTTGTGGTGGACGAATCCACCTGGCTGAAAGAATCAAATAAAGAAGCAATTTTATCAGCAGGAATACCAATACCGGTATCGGTAATTCTACAAACCATTTTCAGGCGATTGGGTTCACCTGGTAAGGGTTCAGGCTGCAGTTTCACCTGAATAATAATTTCTCCACGTTCGGTAAACTTAATGGCATTACCCACCAGATTGGTCAGTAATTGCCGAATACGCCCCGGATCACCCTGTACCATGGAATACTCAATATTTTTTAGATCAAGTACCACTTCCAGACCTTTTTTCTGTGCCTGAACAGCCATAGCCTCGGCAAAATCACCCAGCATACTGCGCAGATCAAAATCAATTTCTTCCAGTTCCAGCTTTCCTGCTTCAACCTTGGAAAAGTCCAGAATATCATTAATCAGGTTCAGTAAAGCATTGGCACTGTTTCTGGCCAGGCTCAGACGATGCTGCTGCTCCTTATTCAGGTCTGATTTATCCAGCAGGTCCAGCATTCCGATAACACCGTTCATGGGTGTTCTAATCTCATGGCTCATGGTTGCCAGAAACTCACTTTTAATTCTGGCACTAACTTTAGCTTTTTCCAGAGCTTCTTTCATATCCAGTGTCCGCTCCCTGACCTGTTCTTCCAGACTTTCAGCCAGTTCCTGCAAATCATGACGGGACTGATTTAAATGTGTCAACATGGTATTAAAGGATTTAGCCAGCATACCCAGTTCATCCTGACGATCAAAAACCGGAATATTAATATCTTCTTCCCCCGCAGCAATACGGTTGGCTGCATCCGTTAAGGACTGTATTGGACGTAATAAAAAACCAGCCATAATCGCCATGGCAATACTTAAAATAACGACCAGCAGCATGACCCCGACCACCAGACGCTGACCAAATCCCTGTGCCTGCTGATCAATGACCGTATGTGAAGTCAGTGCGCCGACTATAAGATACTTATTCTCATCTAAGGGGTCATAATGCAGGTAACGCACAATTAAGGTGGAAGATATCTCCGGGAGATTAATGGCCTTGTAATCTTCATTACTGTTTTCATGAAGCATCAGGGTAAAATCCGGATAATCTTTTTTAAATCCCGGCGCACCGCCTAATGCCATAGTAAAACGTCGATCCTTATCCCTGTGAAACAGGTAGTCGCCCTGCTCATCTGCAATAATATAGGACACATCCTCCGGAGCCAGCAGAAAAGGACTGGCAATTTTGTCAAAATTGACATTAATAACCACTACGCCAAAAACCTTGCCGTCCGGTGTATACACCGGTGCTGCGGCCCGGATAACCGGCTGCATGGGGAATACTATCCGCCCGAATTCCCTGTTAAGTTCGACCTTGGAGATAAACTGCTCATCCGGGCGCAAAAGTATGGTTTTACGAACATAGTCATACTGGCCTTTTTTCTGCAGTTTGTCTTCATGCACGTTAATAATTTCATTACCGCGGCGTTCTATACGCACAATTTCCAGACCATTATCGGCTACCCCTATATAGCGGATCTGCAGATATTCCGGCCGCTGTTCCAGCAAACTGACCAGTTCCAGTTCAATACGTTTTTTCCATAAGGACTGAGTCATATTAAACTCATCATCATAACCGCCGCCCTGTACAGCCCGGTTGTAACCGGAAACCGAATCGGAACGGGCAATACGCTGGGCATCAAAGCGCATCCGTTCGACATTTTCCTTTAATCCCAGAGTCAGTCTGTGCAGCTCACCGCTGATACGTTCCACGCTCTGCCTACGCAGCAGGGATGCTGCATCATGGTAACTGAACAGGGCCACGCCCAGAATACCAATACCGGCAATAATAAAGGCCATAACGGCAAATTTTCTGGGCAGTGACCAGTTATGGGAGAGGCTTATCAAGGTATTTTCTCCACCGGATGTTTTATATGCAGAAAAGTTTCCATAGCACTAATATTACCCTGAATAATCTGTAATACATGCCCTGGTGTTTTACCAATAACTTTAGGCGGATACTCTGCATGTTGATTGATCCCCAGAAAGACCTTAAGTTTGGTAATTTCTGAAGCCACTACCCGGATCAAATTATAAACCTCTGCCGGAGTAATGTTATCCCCAGGAGGAATAGAAGTATCCTTTACCTTGAACATGCCGGCTCTGCGCTCCATCTGCAGCACCAGCTGCAGGAGTTTTTTGACCCTGGGATAAATATTTTCCGGCCTGGTTGAAAGATCCAGTTTAACGTCGCTCCACAGGCTGTCAGGAACAGGCTCATCCAGATAGTCCGCCAGAATATGAATTTCATTACGAATGAGTTCCGCTTCGCGATACACGTAATCCGGGGTAAATACTCCGGGGTCCAGTAAGGTATCCAGCAGCAGAGAGATTTTCTGCATATTTAGAAATACATCGGCCGGGGTTTTATCCTCATACTCTTTAACACTCTCTGATGTTATCCATAGCTGATGCGGTACACCGGACTTCTGATACAGTACATCCAGTTCCTCATCCACCTGTAAAACCTGGTTAAAAACTTCCGTCGGGGTAATTTTACGCAGGGGATATCGTGACTCAACAATAGGACCCAGGTTATGCCGCAGTCGCAGCAGGTTTATTTTTTCGATGACTTTCAGGGTTTTTTCATATACATGCGAAGGCTGCAGTCCGCTGATAAATGCAGCCGTATTAGGGCGAGTTTTAACACCGAGAAAATGACGGTACTGAATAAGCTCCTCCAGAACATGTTCCGTAACCGAATAAACATCATTCGGAGTTTTCTTTAGAGCATTACGGTCATACTGCACCAGGGGATTTTCCAGCTTAAATTCCGGCAGCAACTGCCAGGCCCATTCAGTATTCTGAATAACATCGTCCGGTGTTTTATTGTTTTTAACCCTGGGTATGTCAAAACTGCGTTCCAGGCCCAGCCGGAACTGAATGCGCTGTAATTCTGCCAGTGCCAGGCCCATGGCATCGTAAACATCCACGGGTGTTATTACCCTGCGTGGTACCGGTGTCACTTTAATGGGTGTCATCCAGAGATTTTTTTCTGCCTGCTGAACCTTAAGCAATAACTGATTTACACTTTTCAGGGCATGATTGGGTAATTTGCCGACGGTGTGTTTCGGCCTGGGTATACCCATAGGCAGATTCTGGCTATTATGCAGGAACTTTGCCAGCTGCAGAACCTGTTTGCTGCGAATATACACCTCTGAAGGGGTGATCCCCCTGATACCCAGGGTTTCATCCAGAACAATGGATATTTCAGATAATTTTGCATAAACATCTGCCGGGGTTATTTCCCTGTTTAGTTTAACGGGTTCTCCCTGTTCCAGCATCGGACTCGTATTGACCAGTAATAACAGTTCCTGGCGCAGCCTTGAAACTACGCTATACACTTCATTAGGGGTAATATCACGGCCGGGAAATCTTGGTACTGTAATAGCGCCGATTTTAGCCACATTAATACGGTAGCGGTTAATCTTGTCCAGTATTTCCAGAGTTTTCTGGAATACATGATGAGGCTGACGGCCCGGCTCAACCGCCACTTTCGGCCAGGGTGTCTGAATATTATTGGCATCCCGTAAAGCCTGAACATCTTTAGACAGCAACTCTACCTGCACATAGACATCAGCCGGTGTTTTTTGTGTGATTAACTCCGCCCGGGATGCCATACTGAAGAAAAATACCACAGCAATAATAACTACAGTAGAAAACTTATGTAGATTTAGCTTAAACACCCTTAAAACCTTTATGCCTGAATATCCCTGAAAACACTGCTAATTGATAGTAGCTAATATAAAGTTTAGTTAAGTTTTCTGAATATAACAGTCAAAATCTTACAAAAATGATATTTATCAATTAATAACAACCCTGTTTTCAACAAGAATATAAGCCGTCATAAAAATAGCTTTCTACTGTTAAAAAACATTAATTATCCTGTTTAGACAAACATTTATTGAACAAAAACCAGTATCTGATAGAATTTGACTGAAATAAACCATAAAACGTTCTGAGCAAGCTGCTCAGACTGAAATGCTGGATAACAAATGATACGGGACGAACTCTCTATTCTGGTGGTCGATGATATGAAATTCAGCTGTGAATTTATTCGTCGTGCACTGACCAAGGAAGGCTACACATCCATTGAAGTCGTTAATAATGCTCTGGATGCTCTTAAACGCATAAAAAAGTCCCCTTATGATGTGGTGCTGGCCGACTGGCTGATGCCCGAAATGGACGGCCTGGAAATGGCCCGGAAAATCCGCCAGCTGGATGAAGAACGTAATCATTACACCGGCATTGTACTGCTGACTGCCAAAGACGATATAAACTCCATTCGCCAGGCCTTTGATGAAGGCGTGGATGATTATATTGTCAAACCCCCTAACCAGATAGAACTGGCCGCCCGGGTTTATTCTGCCGGACGGGTTGCCACCATGCAGAACAACCTGCTGAATACTACCTACAGTCTGCGCAAAAATTTTTACCTCAAATGTACGATAGACCGTGTCACCGGACTGGGACGCATGGCTGATACCCAGAAGCGCCTGGATTCCTTTCTAAGACAAAGCCTGTCCCGGGACGGTGCCACCTGCTGTGCCGTGCTGCGCATCAATAACTTCAGACAGATTGCCAGTGAACATAACAGGGAGGTACAGGAACAGTTATTAAGCAGCGTTTCCCGCCGCATCTGCCGCCAGATTCGCCCCATGGATCTGGTGGGTTATATTAACCCTGGTGAATTCCTGATTGCCATGCACTACCCCAATATGGAAGATGCTTCCTGCCGAAACTTTAAACGTATCCTGCACGATGTAAACCACCGCTCCTACAAAACCGCCCACGGCTTCCTGAACCTGCAATGCGCCATGGCCATGACCGCCATTGATAAAAACAAACCCGTATCCGACGTTAAGGAACTGATATACAACACCCGCCAGAAACTTAAGCAGTCTGCGGATATGGGGTATGAGGAAGTGGTGAATTAGAAGAGCAGCGCTGAACGCTGCTCTTTTTTATGCTAAAATACCCCCCGTTTATTTCCCCCCACAAACAGGTTTAAAAATGAAAATTCTGATAATTGGTAATGGCGGTCGGGAGCATGCGCTGGCCTGGAAAGCGGCGCAGTCATCCCGGGTGGATGAGGTTTTTGTGGCACCGGGTAATGCCGGTACCGGCCGTGAACCTAAACTGACTAATATTGATATTGGAGTTACGGATATTCCTGCTCTGATTGATTTTGTTAAACAAAATGATATTGCCATGACCATTGTCGGGCCTGAGGCTCCGCTGGTGGCCGGAGTGGTGGATGCCTTTAATGAACAGGGGCTGGGTATCTTTGGTCCCACCCGGGGGGCGGCTCAACTGGAAGGCTCCAAGGCTTTTACCAAGGACTTTCTGGCCCGGCATAATATTCCGACGGCGGCTTATCAGAATTTTACTGAAATTGAGCCGGCTGTTGCCTATATTAAGGAACAGGGCGCCCCCATTGTTGTTAAGGCTGACGGCCTGGCAGCTGGTAAGGGTGTTATTGTGGCCCAGAGCGAAGCAGAAGCCATTGCTGCGGTAGAAGACATGCTGGCGGGCAACCGTTTCGGTGATGCCGGTCACCAGGTGGTTATTGAAGAATTTCTCACTGGCGAAGAAGCCAGCTTTATTGTTATGGCTGATGGTAAAAATATCCTGCCGCTGGCCACTTCCCAGGATCATAAAGCCCGTGACAATGGCGACAAAGGCCCGAATACCGGCGGTATGGGGGCATATTCCCCCGCCCCGGTGGTAACCGATGAAATTGCTGAAAAAGTTATGCAGACGGTGATTATTCCTACCATTAAAGGCATGGCGGCTGAAGGCCATGATTACACCGGTTTTTTATATGCCGGACTGATGATTACTCCGGAAGGTGAAATGAAGGTACTGGAATACAACTGCCGTTTCGGTGATCCGGAAACTCAGCCTATTATGATGCGTCTGCAGTCAGACCTGGTTGAACTGTGCCAGGCGGCTATTGATAAAAAACTCAATACGGTAACTACCCAATGGGATCCCCGTGCTGCTATTGGCGTGGTTATGGCGGCCGGCGGTTATCCCGATGACTATGAAAAAGGTCTGCCCATAGAGGGGCTGGATCAGGTAGATGATGCCGATAACAAGGTTTTTCATGCTGGTACCGCCGAGAAAGACGGCCTGGTAGTCACTAATGGCGGCCGTGTCTTATGCGTAGTCAGCCTGGCGGACACAGTAACTGAAGCTCAGAAACAGGTTTATGAGCAAGTGAAAAAAATTCACTGGAAAGATGCTTTTTATCGCACCGATATCGGTTATCGGGCAATTGCAAGAGAGCAGCGTTAAGCGCTGAGCGTTGAGCATTGAGAAAGAGCAAAAACAGAGCATTCTCCAGGCTCTTTCTCAGCGCTCAACGCTCAACGCTCAGCGCTGTTTTTTTTGTATCTTCTTTTGAAATAGGTTAATATTCACCTAATCTAATATTCAGGTCGCCTGTACTATTAGCTTCCAGGCAAATACAATAAGGAACATATTATGTCTACTAAACATCCCGTCGTTGCCGTAACAGGTTCTTCCGGTGCCGGTACTACTACTGTAAAAAATGCTTTTGAACATATTTTCTTCCGTGAAAATATCAATCCAGCCGTTATTGAAGGTGACAGCTATCACCGTTATGATCGTGAAGCCATGAAAGTGGCTGTCGAAGAAAAAGGAGATGACTTCAGTCATTTCGGCCCGGAAGCCAACCACTTTGATATTCTGGCAGAAACTTTCAAGGAATACGGCGAAACCGGTATGTGTAAACGCCGTTACTACCTGCACAGCGAAGAAGAAGCCGAACCTTACGCTCCTTTAAAGCCCGGCCAGTTTACTGAATGGGAAAACATTCCTTCAGGCACTGACCTGTTATTCTATGAAGGACTGCACGGCGGAGCCAGAGACGGTGATGTCGATGTTGCCAAATACGTTGACCTGCTGGTAGGTGTGGTACCTATTGTCAACCTGGAATGGATTCAGAAAATCCATCGTGATAATGCCCAGCGCGGTTATTCTGCAGAAGCCATTGTGGATACGATTCTACGTCGTATGCCTGATTACGTACACTATATTACGCCTCAGTTTTCACGTACAGATATTAACTTCCAGCGTGTACCTACGGTCGATACTTCTAATCCTTTTATTGCCCGTGATATCCCAACACCGGATGAAAGTTTTATTGTTATCCGCTTTAAGGAGCCTGAAGGCGTGGACTTCCCATACCTGCTGAACATGATCCCCGATTCATTCATGTCCCGACGTAACAATATGGTTGTTCCCGGAAGCAAAATGGGCTTTGCCATGGAACTGATCCTGGCACCTCGTATCCATGAACTAATGGAAAAAGCGAAAACCTGAATATAGCAGTTAAAATAAGTTATAAGCGGCAGGCCACTATTTGTGGCTTACCGCTTATAACTCTATTTTCTCCATCATATAGCACAGACAATCCTGACGGATAATTTCTTCTCTGGTCGTCAGCATCGACGGCATTAAAGGTATTCTGGTTCTTATTTCCCCGTCAATATATTTAAAATAGCGTTCAGCAACATCATTACCCTGTTCATCAATTGCCTGCAAATACGTTTTTTTCTCAGAGTTCATATCAATACTGGCTAAGCGAGTGCCTGCCGGTAGTGCGGTAAAATTCATATTATCAACATCAGCATCAAAAACAATGTCCGCTCTCTGCCCGGGATCAAAGCTGATACTGATATTCTCAGGCACCCTGATAATCGCCATAGTATGGTATAAATTAAAATCCTCTGCTTTCAGGACACTATTATCAAAATCATCCAGTTGCATTACCCGGTCAATAAAATTAACCGCATGTTCCACCCCGTGCTTTTGTTCCGGCTGACCACATTCTACCGTAACTGCCGGACAGAGTTTGGCAAATGCCATGGACTGCACGGTATCCGGTTTAATAAAATAAACTACGGTTGAGCTGAATAAATGCGCCAGCTGTAAAAAATCATGTTCCTTGCGGTTAATACAGGCATAGTGAGGATTTTTACCGGTATTATTATGAATATCCAGACTGGCAAACACCTTTCTTTTACGCATTTCACGCAAAATGTCCGACATTATCCGCCCTTCAGAAGAAAAATGACAGGCCCACACCCGGTTATAATCCGGCTGTCCGTCCAGTACCCGTTTATGCTCTCTGGCGGCCGAAATATTACCAATAAACAATGACAGCGCCCGCGGCAGCTCCTGCCCCCTGTGCGCCCGCAGATACTGCTTAACCGCTTCCCAGCCAGTCGTTTCATTACCATGCAATAAGACCGAAACAAACAACGGCCGCATTTTTTTACCCGGCAGATGAATTAAGGTCGGCCCCGGCAGAACCTCATTCAGCTCATCCCCCCTTTTATCCAGCAAACCTTCAGGTATATATTCTATGGTATTAACTAAACTCATTTAATCACTCTTCAAATCAAAAACTTTTTCCAGCTTGTCCACACTCAGAAAACATAAAAATCAGCCCTGCTCTTCCTTACCCCTTAACGCTTAGCACTTAAACCCCATGTATGCACCGGCTCCCCCATCTGCTGATGCTCCAGATAAGCCAGTGTCATCGCCCGCATATCCTTACCATGTTCAGCTATATACTGACGCTGCCAGACCGCTCCATTTTGACCGCTGCTGACCCGTTGTTCAATAATCCCCAGGTAATAGTCAATATCTTCAGCTTCAATCTGCATCTGCTGCAGACCCGTTTTTGCCATGGGCAGCAAAGTATCCAGTATTAAGGCTTTTACTGACACTGTCTCACCCGATAACCATTTCAGCCTGGCTTTCAGACCCTGTTTGGCCGCCAGATAAAAATTATCTTTTGCCTGTTCAAAGGACAGCTGCTGTTCAGGGATTAAAGGCTGGGTAGCCAGGCTGGTAATGGTCCCGTAAAAGAAAGCTGCATTAGCAATACTATCAACCACCGTTGGGCCTGCGGGGATCACCCTGTGTTCCAGGCGCAGATGATACTGTCTTTGCTTTTCACTATCAATAAAAGCAATTAATGGCCGGTTCCAGCGCCAGATGGTACCATTGTGCAGACTCAGGTGTTCCAGATCTTCAATGGCGGTATCAAATACCTCCGGCAGCAACACCGGATAGTGCGCCTGATTTTCCTGAAAACATTCCAGCAGGGATTCACGCGCATAACCGGAGCCAAAACTGACCCTCTTTATCGGACCAAACATGGCACCATCATAGCCGCCCACTGAAACGGCCTGTTCAAACACCGGGATACGGGTTTCACACCATAGCTCCTTACCAAACAGGAAAGGCGAATTGGCACTGAGTGCAACCACTGGCGCAGACAGGATAATAGCGGCATTGTAATAACGTACAGAACGTGAAAAAGGCAGCTGCAGGTGCAGCTGAAACGAAGTGGCTACTGACTCCAGCATAACATCATAATGAATACTTTTCAGGGTTTCAGGACCCTGAATATCCAGCTCAATAGCCTTGCCCTTTCGGCTGCGCAGTACCTGTTCATTTAAGGCCTGATAACGAGTCATATGTGACATATTATCCAGCTGCAGATGCTGTTCCTGCAAACTGGGCAGACTGCCGATCATAACAATATTACAGCCGATAGCCTCAGCGGCCTGCTGGCAAACCCGGTATAATTGCTGTAGTTCCTGCTGCATATTACGCAGTGCGGTACCGGTCAGTTTAAAAACCGAACCGTTCAGTTCAATATTAAACTGGGCCAGCTCCAGAGTGATCTGGGAAAAAATCCCTGTGTCCTGTAATTGCTGCAAGAGCTGTTCATTGACACTGGCCGGGGCACCATCCACGTCAACCAGACACATTTCCATTTCAAAACCAATGGTGGGATTATGTAACGCTTCGTTAATGTTTTTCTGCTGCTCAAACCATTGACAGACCCAGTCCAGCTCGGCAGACATTTTGCTGCTATAACGATCAAAGTCCACTTTTTTAAAATGGCTGTGAGTTATATCACGACCCATTGGGTTTCCTTATATTAGGTAAAGCTGAACAAACAGATGGTCACTTATTAAGGCTCTGGTTTAAAGCTTCCAGCCTTTGAGGTGTACCTATATCCAGCCATAAGCCCGGATAAAATTCACCACTGACCTGTTGTTGTGCCATGGCTTCACGCAACAGGGGTGCCAGTGCCTGTTTACCGGCTTTAAGGGCTGCAAAAAATTCCGGCTGATACAGACCGATGCCACTGAAGGTAAAACGTTTTACCTGCTCAGGCGTATTCACTTTATCATACACCCGGTTATCCTGAAGATAAAAATCACCCTGCTGATTATGTTCAGGATTATTTACCAGTACCAGATGTACCAGGCTGTTGAGATTAAGCTCTGTCAGGTGAGCATAATCATAATCCGTAAATACATCGCCATTGACCACAATAAAAGGTTTATTACCCAGCAGCGGCAGGGCCTGTCTGATACCTCCGGCAGTTTCCAGTGCCTGAGCTTCGCGGCTGTAGCGGATCTGCACACCAAAACGACGACCATTACCCAGGTGCTGTTCAATTTTATTACCCAGCCAGGCGTGGTTAATAACCAGTTCATTAATGCCTGCCTTATGCAGGGCTTCAATATGGTATTCAATCAGAGCCTTACCCGCGACCTGCAGCAGCGGTTTGGGCAAGGTATCGGTCAGCGGTCGCATACGTTCACCGCGGCCGGCGGCCAGGATCATGGCCTTCATAAAGGTATATGCGAGCTGATCGACTCAGGTAAATCCAGTGCCTGTCCCCAGCGTTTGATTAATTTCAGCAGCTCATCAAATTCAGGGTATCGGGAAGCCACATTAAAAAGATATTCCAGAGTTTGAGGAATATCATTGAGGTAATTGTCTTTACCGTCACGGTAGTTCAAACGGCTGAATATCCCCACCACTTTTAACTGCCGCTGTACCCCCATCCAGTCAAACCAGCGGATAAACTTTGTCCTGTCATCTTCTGTTAACAGATTCTCACGCAGCAGCATTTCCCGGTACTGTTCTACCCAGTCATACACCTGTTCTTCCTGCCAGGCAATATAACTGTCTCTTAACAGGGACACCAGATCATAGGTAATCGGTCCCAGCAGGGCATCCTGAAAATCAATGACTCCGGGATTGTGTTTCTGAACATACATCAGGTTACGGGAATGGTAGTCCCGATGCACAAACACCTGCGGCTGTTCCAGGGCAGAATCTATAAGGCGGTTCATAGCCTGTTCCAGAACTGCCTCATCTGCTGCACTCAGTTCCTGCTGACAGTGTATTTTGGCATACCAGTCCGGCAGCAGCTGCATTTCCTGTCTGAGCAGAGCACTGCTGTAATCCTGCAGCTGGGTATCCATGGCGACAAAACTATCACGCTGAATACCACGCTGCATGACCAGCAGTGCACTCATGGCATCAGAATAAAGCTTTTCAGCCCAGTCATCACCAGAATCAGTACAGAGCATGTTCAGGTAAGGAGTATTACCCAGATCCGACATCAGAATAAAACCGGCATCACGGTTTATGGCATATATATGTGGCACGTTTACACCCACCCGTTCAATCTGACGATCAATATCAATAAAGGGAGTCAGTGCTTCCCTGTCCGGCGGTGCATCCATTACAATAAATGACTGCTGCGGAGGCTGTTCGAAAACTGAATTTTGAAAACTGACTCGAAAATAACGCCGGAAACTGGCATCGCTGGAAGCGGGCTCAAAGCGGTCAATATCGGCCTGATATTTCTGGCTAAGCCATTGTTTGATTTGTTCAATTCGCTGTGTCATTTAAAACACATAATAAAATAAATTACTGTCAGGGGCAAAATTTTTTGTGAGTGGGTATGCATTCCCACGCGGGAGCGTGGGAACAGGGCTGAATCAGGCGTTTTTAATGGCATCCATAATACGTTCAAAACGCACCCGGACATCTTTTGCCAGGACTTCCATTTCAGGCTTTCCAACTACGGTAAACATGGATTCAGGATCCACAATGGCTACCGTAGTACTGCCATCCTCTTCCTCACGGATAACCACATTACAGGGTAATAAAAGACCTAAATCAGGTTCGGCATTCAGGGCATCATTGGCCAGTTTTGGATTACAGGCACCCAGAATTTTATAGGGCTTACGATCCACATCAATTTTTTCTTTCAGGGTTTTCTTAACATCGATTTCAGTAAGAACGCCAAAACCCTCTGCTTTTAACGCTTCACGGGTTTTCTGCTCCGCTTCGTCCATACCGCAGTCCACAGTGATATGAATACCGTACATTTTACTCTCCTGTTTATTATAAAAGACTGTACTAGGATATGGTATTTAAACAGGAAAAATCAATGGCGTAAATCTAATGAGGTAAAAGATGAGTGGCTTCATTCTGGCTCATAAAATGCCCCATAATGACATAGCCTTTTTCAATATGTTTTTTTAATGTACACTCGGTTTTATCACCGTTAAAACTGAGCCAGCGCTCAGGCAGGGTATCAAGACGATGAACCGGCGCCAGGGAGCCGTCTTCATCACAGGAAAGGTGGGTTTCACCACTGAGTCGGTGCCGAAATGCCGGCATAATTCCCATAAAACGTTTGTACAGACATTTTTCTCCAGACTGTTCCCTGGATTTAGTTGAACCACCAGACGATATTGTCAAAGAGTTTTCCAGTCTCATTATAACTTCCACTTTTATTGCACACTGTTGTGAACTATAGCTCAAATTTTAAAAAAAACAGGGGAAATGGATTTTATTTATAAAAAAAGAGTGTATTAGATCATAGCCGGATCATACTTTGGTTAAAATATATTCAATATAAAAATTATTACATTTATAGCCGCTGAGTATCCATTGACTGTGCTTCTTGATGAAGTTTCGGCAGCAGGGACAATAAATTGCTCCTGCATTTATTGCATTCCCGCCATCCATGGCGGTTATGCTGCCGAAAAGCCTCCATGGATGCGCTCTTTATTAAGAGAAAGGCGTCTTCAGCAAGGAGTACGGTCAATGGATACGGTATTTTCGTCTAAATGAGAATTATTAAAAATATGCTCCCTCCCTGTGTATTAGATTTGTCTCATAGCAGATTTTTGTCCAGAACTGCCTGCATTTGCTGATAAGTTTTCTTTGCCAGTTCTTTGCGGTTATCTCTGGATACCAGAATGGGTGGAGTAAAATACACATCTGCAGTGATCTCATGGAAGCCTAAAATAGCCCACAGGTTTTTCAGTAAATGAGTATCTCCGGTATAGGGAATATCTGAATGCAGTTCACCATCAACTTTATAAATAATAACCACCGGTTGTACACCGATGGTTATGCAATCTTCTATATCCACCACAGACTGAAACATACCCGGATACAGGTGAGCAATTTCATCGCCTTCACCGGTACCCCCTTCCGGGAAGACTGTTACCCTTTCTCCATCACAGAGTAATTGCGCTATCTGTTCATTAAGCCGCCGCACATCACTGATGCTGCCGCGTTTAATAAATAAAGTTCCGGCTCTGACACTCATCCAGCCCACCAGAGGCCAGCGGGCAATCTCGCTTTTAGCCACAAAGCTGGTGGGATACAGCGAACTGAGTAACACAATATCCTTCCAGGATATATGATTGGCCACCATTAAATGATTTTCCTGTGCCAGTTTCCCATACACCTGGACACGAATATTCATTAACTGCAGAAATTTCTGATACCAGCGCTGTATAATTGGCTTTTCTTTATCGCCGGGAAATTTTTTTGCATCCAGGTAATAAAGCGCTTGCACCACACCCCGTAATACATGCAAAATAACCCGCAATAGTCGCAATAGTTTTTTAAGAAACAAACCCACTCCCAACCTGTAACCTGTAACCTGTAACCTGTAACCTGTAAATACTATGCCATCAAACTTCTGGGAACACAAAGCCTTAAATGAAATGACTCGCGAGGAGTGGGAGCTGTTATGTGATGGCTGTGCTAAATGCTGTCTGCATAAGCTGGAAGATGAAGATACCGGCATAGTATACGGTACCAATGTGGTTTGCCGCTACCTGGATATTGAACAGTGTCAGTGTACTAAATATTCACAACGCAGTATTCTGGTGCCGGAATGTGTGACCTTAAGTATGGATAACCTGGAACAGGTTTATTATATGCCTTCAAGCTGCGCCTACCGCTTACTGGCCGAGGGGAAAAAACTGCCCGACTGGCATCCGCTGGTCAGCGACAGCGGTCAGTCGGTGCATGACTCGGGCAACTCCGTTAAAGGCAAGGTGGTTTCCGAGCTGGATGTGGATGATTTAATGCATCACCTGACCGGGGAATGGGAATAGTACTAAATACCCTCTTCAGCTCTACGCAGAAGATATTGACCGTACTGATTTTTCTTTAGGGGTTGAGCCAGTTTAATGAGTTGCTCCCTGGATATATAACCCATTTCAAAGGCAATTTCCTCAATACAGGCCACTTTAAGCCCCTGACGATTTTCAATAACCTGGATATAATTAGATGCTTCCATCAAACTTTCATGGGTGCCCGTATCCAGCCAGGCAAAACCTCTGCCCATCAGTTCCACTTTTAAATCACCCCGTTCCAGGTAGGTCTGGTTGACTGTGGTGATCTCCAGTTCTCCACGTGCAGAGGGTTTAACCGCTTTTGCCACTTCAAGCACATCATTGGGGTAAAAATAAAGACCGACCACGGCATGGTTACTTTTGGGGGCTTCCGGTTTCTCTTCAATACTCAGAACATTGCCATTATCATCAAAATCCACCACACCGTAACGCTCAGGATCCTTAACATAATAACCAAATACCGTTGCCTTGTTCTGTTCTTCTACATTTTTAACAGACTGACGCAGCATACGCTTAAAACCATGACCATAAAAAATATTATCCCCCAGAACCAGGCAGACATTATCATCACCAATAAATTCCTCACCAATAATAAAGGCCTGTGCCAGCCCGTCAGGAGAAGGCTGTACCGCATAGGAAAATTGCATACCAATATCGGTACCATCACCCAGCAGGGCTTCAAACTGGGACAGATCATGGGGTGTAGAGATAATTAAAACCTCTGTAATACCGGCCAGCATTAATACCGACAGAGGATAATACACCATGGGCTTATCATAAATCGGGGTCAGTTGTTTACTGACCCCTTTGGTAATAGGATAAAGCCGGGTGCCGGAACCGCCTGCCAGAATAATACCTTTCATTTGATTATTTACCCCTGTTCACCGGTTCCCAGACGTTCACGCTGATAGCTGCCATCCTGTACATGCTGACACCATTGTTGGTTATCCAGATACCATTGAATGGTTTTTTCAATACCCGATTCAAAAGTTTCTTCCGGTATCCAGCCCAGCTGCTGATCGATTTTATCAGCATCAATAGCATAACGCACATCATGACCTGGCCGGTCACTCACATAGGTAATAAGCTGTTCATGGGGAATATAAGGTGAATCCGGTACCATTTTATCCAGCAGGGCACAGATAGTTTTAACAACTTCCAGATTAGTTTTTTCATTATGGCCGCCGATATTATAGGTTTCACCGTCTTTACCGCTTTCCAGCACCAGTCGCAGAGCACGGGCATGATCATCTACATGCAGCCAGTCGCGGATCTGCATACCGTTTCCATAAACAGGCAGGGGTTTTCCTTCCAGAGCATTAAGAGTAACCAGCGGGATCAGTTTTTCAGGGAACTGGTGACTGCCGTAATTATTAGAGCAATTAGTGATCACCACAGGAAAGCCATAGGTTCTGTGCCAGGCTCGTACCAGGTGGTCAGATGAGGCTTTACTGGCAGAATAAGGGGAACTGGGATCGTAAGCCGTTTCTTCGGTGAAAAAACCTGTTTCATCCAGATCACCATAGACTTCATCCGTTGAAACATGGTGAAAACGAAAACCGATTTTTTTATCTTCGGCTAAAGAATTCCAGTAAGCCCTTGCTACTTCCAGCAGGTTACAGGTGCCGACAATATTGGTCTGGATAAAGTCCGCCGGACCGTCAATTGAACGATCCACATGGGATTCAGCTGCAAGGTGCATAATGGCATCGGGCTGATATTGATTGAATATCCGCTCCATGGCGTCTTTGTCACAGATATTAGCATGTTCAAAATGATAACGGGGGCTGTTTTCAACCGCCTGAAGAGACTCCAGATTACCGGCATAAGTCAGGGCATCAACATTGATAATAGTATGTTCTGTATCCTTAATATACTGACGGATCACCGCCGAGCCGATAAAGCCTGCTCCACCTGTCACAATAATATTCAATATTTACTCCACCTGTTTTAGAATTTTTGAAAAAACATAACTGTTCAGCGTGTTTATATTTTGTGCCAGTTCAAGGCATTTACGCACGGAAAATGTGAGCGTATATCAATACGTGACCATTTGAGTACGAAAATAACGCATCTCTTACCCACAAGAGTGGTGCAAAAGATGAATATGCTGAATAGTTAGGAAAAAACATTATAAAGATTCTTGCCTTAGTATTCAAAAGACCGGCTCTGTGTTTCCCCTCATTCCCGAGCAGGAGCTCGGGAACCAGGAAAAGTGTACTCTTTTATTTAATCGAATTATGTCAGTGGAATCCTATATTATTTTAAGGTATTATTAATGATGAACTTTATTTCAAACAAAGGATTGTAGAAATGAATACTACAAATATTATCCGCTTTAATGCCCACGAAGCAAAACTCAATTTCTCCGCACTCATTAACCATCTTGCCAACGGCAAAGAAGTT
>Ga0256831_1000545_pt1 | contig 19496 bp, 14 predicted proteins | sample 132544metaG_FD_189087 | JGI IMG/M metagenome (GOLD analysis project Ga0256831, IMG submission 189087) | Hydrothermal vent microbial communities from Lau Basin, Pacific Ocean - 132-544 | ecosystem: Environmental > Aquatic > Marine > Hydrothermal vents | place: Pacific Ocean: Lau Basin | collected... | reverse complement strand
TACTTGGGCTTGGTTGAAGGAGGTAGGGTTAAGAGGTTCGACGAGATTTCGAGTCCCGTAAACGTCATGAGGGTGAAGCTGGCGAGGGTCGTGAAGCCAAAGAGGTTGAACGGTTACGATTATTCAATCTTCAAAGTCCTTAAGGGTAACTACCTCATCCCCCTCGAAGTCATATACAGGAACGTGATTCACCCCAACTCTTCGATTTTGAGGAGGTTGGAGAGGGGGGAAGTCAAACCAGAGGACTTCGGTTTGAGGGAGATAAAACCCGGAATGAAACTCGAAAAACCCGTGATAGATTTCAGCACGAAGCTTGAGGATTTCGACAGGTATTTGAAATGGAATGAGGCAAAGGAGATTTCTGGATTGAGCGATGAAGAGTTTGAAACTTTGAAGAATTTTGCGATCGAGATAGACGATGTAATCACGAGGGAGGTTTCAAAGGCCAATCTTGAAAACGAAGACGGGAAGATCGAGTTCGCCTTGGACGAGAATAGGAATTTAATCGTTGTGGATGCCATTGGAACTCCGGATGAGTGCAGATTCAGCTACGACGGATTCGAGGTTAGCAAGGAGATTTTGAGGAGCTACTACAGGAAAACGGAGTGGTATAGAAAGTTGAAGGAGCTTAAGGGTAGGGAGAATTGGAGGGAGATGGTGGGAACTCCACCCAAGTTGAGCGATGAGGTTAAAGAAATGGTATCTAAGATTTACATGGCCATGTGTAACGAGATAACGGGTAGGAGGTTTTTCGACGTTCCCAAGCTGAAGGAAATTATTAAAATTATTAAAGAGGTGGTTTCATGAAGGCTTATCTCGCCTTAGAAGACGGAACGGTTGTAGAAGGTGAGGCTTTCGGTGCGGAAAGGGATGCCATGGGTGAGATAATATTCTGCACGAGCATGACGGGTTACGTAGAAGCTTTAACCGATCCGAGTTACAAGGGTCAGATTCTCATGATGACATACCCTCTGATAGGGAACTACGGCGTTTGTAGGGAGGATTTCGAGAGCGACGGCGTTAAGGTTGAAGGCTTCGTAGTTAGAGAGCTTTGCAAAGAACCGAGCAATTGGAGGAGCGAAATGACCGTAGATGAGCTTTTAAAGGAATACGACGTTCCGGGAATTGAGGGAGTAGATACGAGAATGCTGACGAAGAAGATCAGAATTTACGGGACGATGAAGGCCGTAATAGGTGTCGGGGATGTAGATAAAGAAGAGTTGGTTGAAAGAGCGAAGAATCAGCCTTCGATAAGCGACTTGGACTTGGTGGACAAGGTCTGCGTTAAGGAACCCAAGAGGTTTGACGTCGATGGAAAATACGAGGTCGTTCTGATAGATTGCGGTGTTAAGATGAGCATAGTGAGGCAGTTGATGAAGAGGAATGTGAACGTAACGCTGGTTCCATACAACTATCCGGCGAAGGATATTTTGGATATGAACCCAGACGGTGTTTTCGTCTCAAACGGACCGGGTGATCCCGAGAGGGTTAGGGAAACTATTGAGACGATCAGATTTTTGATAGGTAAAGTTCCGATTGCCGGAATCTGTCTGGGTCATCAGTTGATAGCCCTATCTCTAAAAGCGAAAACTTACAAGTTGAAGTTCGGTCATCACGGGAGCAATCAACCAGTGAAGGACTTCGAAAGCGGTAGGGTGTTCATATCCAGCCAAAACCACAACTTTGCAGTTGATGAGAAAACTTTGCCGAAGGGAATGAGGGTTACTCAGATAAATTTGAACGACATGACCGTTGAGGGTATGAAGCACGAAGAGTTACCTCTCATGTCCGTTCAGTATCATCCAGAGGCAAGTCCCGGGCCACATGACACCTACTTCTTCTTCGACGAATACGTCGAGATGATCAGAGAATATTGAGGTGTTAAAATGCCAAAGAGAGAGGATTTAAAGAAGATAATGGTTATAGGAAGTGGGCCGATAGTTATAGGGCAAGCTGCAGAGTTCGATTACTCTGGAAGTCAGGCTTGCAAGGCCTTGAAAGAAGAGGGATACGAGGTCGTTTTGGTCAACTCGAATCCAGCAACGATAATGACCGACCCAGACATGGCGGACAGGGTTTACATAGAGCCTTTGACAGCAGACGTAGTTGCGAAGATAGTTGAGAGGGAAACACCAGATGCCCTCCTACCCACTCTGGGTGGACAAACTGCCTTGAACTTGGCAGTAGAACTTCACGAGATGGGTGTTTTGGATGAATACGGCGTCGAGTTGATAGGGGCTAAGATAGATGCCATAAAGAAGGCTGAGGACAGAGAGCTGTTTAAGAAGTGCATGAGAGAGGTAGGCATAGACGTTCCGAAGAGCGAGGTTGCCAACGATGTTAATGAGGCTTTGGCCATAGCGGATGAGATAGGGTATCCGGTTGTTGTTAGACCAGCCTTCACACTGGGAGGGACTGGAGGGGGTATAGCCTACAACAAGAAGGAGCTTAGGGAGATCGTTGAGAAGGGGCTTAAGCTATCTCTGATTCATCAGGTTTTGATAGAAGAGGGGGTCATAGGTTGGAAGGAATACGAGCTCGAAGTTATGAGGGATTTGGCCGATAATGTCGTTATAATTTGCCCGATAGAGAACTTCGATCCCATGGGAATTCACACCGGAGACAGTATAACGGTTGCACCAGCCCAAACTCTAACCGATGTAGAGTATCAGCAGTTGAGAGACTACGCTATCAAAATAATAAGGGCCATCGGAGTTGAAACTGGAGGAAGTAACATACAGTTTGCTGTCCATCCAGAAAACGGTAGGATAGTGGCGATAGAGATGAACCCCCGTGTGAGTAGGTCGTCGGCTTTAGCTTCAAAGGCCACGGGATTCCCGATAGCCAAGATCGCTGCAAAGCTCGCAGTTGGTTACACCTTGGACGAGATACCCAACGACATAACCAAAGAGACACCAGCAAGCTTTGAACCCACGATAGACTACGTGGTTGTGAAGATTCCCCGCTTTGCGTTCGACAAGTTCCCTACTGCAGATTCAACACTGGGAAGTCAGATGAAGAGCGTTGGAGAGGTCATGGCGATAGGTAGGACTTTCGAAGAGGCTTTGCAGAAGGCTTTGAGAAGCTTAGAGATTGGCAGGTACGGCTTGGGTTGCGACGGGAAGGATAAAGAAGTGAGTAGGGAGGAGATAGTTCAAAAGCTCAGAACACCGAATGCGGACAGAGTCTTCTATATAAGATACGCTTTGAAGAAGGGATTCAGCGTTGACGAAATATACGAACTGACGAAGATAGACAGGTGGTTCATAAGGAAGATAAAGAACATAGTCGATATGGAGGAGAAGTTGAAGGAGTGGGCTAAGAGAACGAACTACGACATAACAAAAGTTCCTTACGAGGTTTTAAGATCAGCTAAGCGTTTGGGATTTTCGGATTATCAAATAGCCCACATATTCAAAACGAGTGAAAGAGAGGTCAGAAGGGTTAGGAAGAAGATGGGGATTAAGGCGGTATTCAAAATGGTTGACACGTGTGCCGCTGAATTCGAGGCCAAAACGCCCTACTACTATTCAACGTACGAGGAGGAAAACGACGCAATTCCGACGAAGAGAAAGAAGGTCATGATTCTGGGAAGCGGGCCGAACAGGATAGGTCAGGGAATAGAGTTCGATTACTGCTGTTGCCACGCGGTTTTCAGCTTGAAGGAAGATGGCTACGAAACGATAATGGTCAACTGCAACCCCGAAACTGTTTCAACGGATTACGACACGTCAGATAGGTTGTTCTTCGAACCCATAACTCACGAGGACGTTATGAACATATACGAGAACGAGAAGCCAGAGGGGGTTATCGTCCAATTCGGAGGTCAAACGCCTTTAAACATAGCGAAGGATTTAGAAGAGAGCGGTGCAAGAATATTGGGAACTTCTGTGGATTCGATAGATTTTGCGGAAGATAGGGAGAGGTTTTCGAAACTGCTTGAGGAGTTGGGTATTCCTCAGCCAGAACACGGTATAGCCCACAGCGTCGAAGAGGCAAAAGAGATAGCAAAGAAAATAGGATATCCCGTTTTGGTTAGGCCGTCTTACGTTTTGGGCGGGAGAGCAATGGAGATAGTTTACGACGATGAAGAGCTCGAGAGATACGTTAGAGAGGCGGTAGAGGTTTCACCTGAAAAGCCCATTCTGATAGACAAGTTCTTAGAAGATGCGATTGAAGCTGAGGTCGATGCTTTATGCGATGGAGAGGAAGTAGTCATTGGAGGTATCTTGGAGCACATAGAGGAAGCTGGTGTTCACAGCGGTGATTCCGCATGCGTAATACCACCGATTTCTCTATCAAAAGAGGTGATAGAAACGATAATAGACTACACGCGTAAAATCGCTTTGGCTTTGAAGGTCGTTGGCTTGATAAACATACAGTTTGCTGTGAAGGACGGGAAGGTTTACGTTCTTGAGGCCAATCCGAGGGCGAGCAGAACCGTCCCGTTTATAAGCAAAGCTACCGGTTTGCCGTTGGCAAAGATAGCTGCGAAGCTCATGATGGGTAAGAAGTTGAGGGAACTTGGAGTTAAGGAGAGGTTGAATTTAAAGCACGTTGCTGTGAAAGAGGCCGTTTTCCCATTCCAAAAGTTGCCGGGAGTCGATCCCGTTTTGGGGCCTGAGATGAAGTCAACCGGTGAAGTCATGGGAATAGACTACGATTTTGGTTTAGCCTACTACAAGGCTCAGTTGGGGGCTGGAATGAGGTTGCCTTTGGAAGGGACGGCATTCATAAGCGTTAAGGATAGGGATAAGAACGAGAGGATCGTTTGGGTTGCGAGGAAGTTGAAGGAGTTGGGATTTAGAGTGATAGCTACGAGGGGAACTGCGGAGTTCTTGAGGAGAAACGGGGTCGATGTAGAAGTTGTTAACAAGATCAGCGAGGGAAGACCGAACGTTCTGGACGAGATAATTAACGGAAAGGTTCACCTCATAATAAACACTCCGAAGGGCAAAAGAGGAAGAGGGGAAGGGTATGTCATAAGAAGGACCGCGGTAGATTTTGGCATACCTTACATAACGACCGTAGCCGGGGCAATTGCTGCTGTGAAAGGGATTGAAGCGGTAAAGAAGAGAAAATTGACAATAAAGAGCATTCAGGAGTATCACAGAGAGGTTGAGATGGTGATATCCGATGATAAAGGAGGTTGACGACTTCGCGAGGTTAGATGTGTTTAGAGAGTTTAGAAGCGGAAAGCCAGAAGCGGTTTTGGCTTTGAACAAAACCCCGGAGCAGTTGGTTGAGATAGTTAGGGCGTTTTTGGAGCATAGGGATTCAGTTCTGGTTACGAGGTTGAACTCGGAACAGATAAGAGCCTTGAAAGATAATTTTAGGGAAGTTTACGTTAACGAGGTCGGTAGGATTGCGGTAATCGGTAAAAAAGCCGAGGATTTGAGTGAAGGCAAGGTTGAAGGAATTGGAAAAACCGCAGTCTTTACCGCAGGAACATCCGACATTCCTGTTGCGGAAGAGGCGGTGACTACCGCAATGTTTTTGGGTTTGGAGGTCTTGAAATTTTACGACGTCGGAATATCTTGCATTTACAGACTGATAGAACCGCTCAAAAAGATTAAAGAGGAGGAAGTCGATTCCGTAATAGCCATAGCGGGTATGGAGGGAGCACTGCCATCTATTTTGGCTGGCTTAATTGATTTACCGATTATAGCGGTGCCGACGTCTGTAGGTTACGGCGTCAATTTAAACGGCTTGACTCCACTGTTTTCAATGCTTTTAAGCTGTCCTTCTGGCGTTGCTGTCGTAAACGTGGACAACGGTTTCGGTGCAGGTGTTTTCGCTTACCTCATATCTCGAATTCGAAAACGCAGTAATCGCCGTTAGGTTGCCTCTCAACCCTTTTAACCTTGTAAACCCCGTAGGCTTTGGCGAAACCCTTAGCGAATTCCAAACAGTATCTTTCGCACCAGATACCGAAGTGTTTGTAAATAGGGCATTTGCTTTTCGTTACGAGCTTACCTTTGAGTTCCGCACTGAAATCGAAGTCCTGAAACTCCTTAAGCTCTCCGAAGAACTTCTCAAATCCCCTCTTCAAACCCTCCAAACCGTCCTCAGACTTTGCAAGCTTACCCAAAAAGTATCCGACCTTCTCAATCACCGCAATCACCTCCCAACCAAACTCTTCATGAAGGCCTTAATCTCCCTCCTCCTCTTCTCCCAACTCTTCTTAACCCACCTCGAAAACACCCAATAACCCAACTTTATCGGTATGTTCTTGTATCCTTTAAAGTATTCTCTGAAGAGCTTGTCAACCCAATAGACGTCGTGATCCATACACACCGCCATGAGTTCGTAGTGGTAATCCTTCAGATTTTCCTTAGTGAATGCTCTTTCCCTCCTCAAGGCACAGACCTCCATGGGTATGAATATGAGGGGAACTATAAGGGAGCAGTAATCCCTCAGCCTCTCAACGAGCTCTATCGTTTTAACGACGTCTGATTCCGTTTCTTTTGGTAAACCTACTATGAGCGTAGCTGCGGGAACCCATCTATTTTCGTGCATTATAGAAAAAGCGGATTCGACGACGTCGCACCACTCGTTTGGATGGAAGGGCAAACACTTGCCGTGCATGTGCATCTCCATCAGCCTCGAGCTACCGGTTTCGAGTCCCGTTTGAACTCCAAATATGCTTACCTTTTCGCCCACTCCCACCACTTCGTTTATCCTCTCCACCACCGACGGTTTGGCAACAACTGCTGCTAAGGAGCAATGGCTAACTCCTACGTATTCTGAAACCTCCCTAACAGATTTGAAGAGCTTGACGACCTTCTCTTCGTTTGGAACGAACTTGGGGTCTTTGCATCCGTAGAGTAAGACGTCTTCAGCATGCAAGATGACACCCTTGGTTTCCCTAACGCATACTTCCGCTTCCTTAACTACGTTCTCCAAAGGTATGTCCCTCTTAACCTTTAAAGTTTCACTGCAGAACTTGCAACCCCTCCCACAGCCCCTCGAAATCTCTATTAGGCCGTTTATAGACGGTCTCTTTATCAGAGGTATGTCCTCAACCTTGGTGGGCCTTCCTCTAACGACCTTTGGCAGTTCTTCACCTCTCAGAGCCCTTCTGAACACGTCCGCAACGACGTATTCTCCCTCCCCTATTATTATGCAGTCTATCTTGCTCTTCCAGTAGCTGTCCCACTCGAACTGCCAAGCCCCTGCACCTCCTACAATCACCTTAACCCTACCCCTGTAGGGCTCGATCTTCTTGATCAGGTTTATAAACTCTATACGTGTCGAGGGATCTCCCCCAAGAATTGCTGAAAATGTTACGCTCACGGGGCCGAATCCGAGGGGATCCATTACCGAAATGCCCACAACCTTGGCATCCTTCAGGTATCTCTCTATGTCGTAGGGGTGAACGGTCACAACATCGAAACCTTCATCGATCAAAATGGATTCGATCTTTCTCAAGCCGTAAGGTGCTTCAACAACCTCCCCGTTTCTGCACTTCACCTTCGGATAGAAAAACATCTTCACGAACCAAGACGGGACCACCGTTGGTGGCGTGCAAGTCCCAAATCCCAAGAACTCCTTTCCGTGGTGGTTGCTCATTTCGGTAGCTGGAGCTGTCAAAACTACATCAGCCATTCTCACCACCCCTCTTAAGCAACAACCTCTTAACTATCTCGAATGCGACCTTAACGTTCTTGTTCCTGATCTCCTTCCAGATGAACTTGGGTCTCAAGTAGAAACGCACGTAGCAGTATCTCAGAAGCTTCGAAATCTCCTTTGGAGAGAGGTAGAAGTTCTTCAAAACGGGTTTTCCGCACGTGTATTCGTCGAAGTTTTCGGTCAAGAGCCAACCCTTTTCCTTCGCCTCCTCGTATATTTCGGTTCCGGGATAGGGGGTTAGGATGGAGTATTGGGCGTAATCGGGGTTGAGCTTTATGGAGAACTTCAAGGTTTTAAGTATGTCCTCTCTGCTTTCCATCGGTGCACCTATTATGAATGAACAGACGGTCAAAATTTCGTTTTCCTTAGTTTTCTTGACCGCATCAACGACCTGTTCGAGCTTTATCCTCTTTCTGTAAAATTCGTTCAAAATTTTCGGATTTGCGGATTCAACGCCGTAGTATATGCAGTTGCAACCCGATCTCTTCATTTCCCTTATCATTTCACCGTTTATCGTGTCGACCCTTGACGAACAGCTCCATTCCACATCTAAACCCCTCTCCCTTATCTCTCTGCAGATTTCGAAGACCCTCTTCCTGTTCAAAGTGAACGTGTCGTCTCCAAACCCAATGAACTTTGCTTTAAATTTGTCAACCAACCACTCCATCTCTTCAGCAACGTTTTTTGCACTCCTCGCCCTGAAAATTCTACCCATGAACTTAGACGATGAGCAGTATCTGCAACCGAAGGGACATCCTCTTGAGGACATCATCGGAAAGTGCTCAAGCCTCTGACCCAAGATCGAATACTTCTCTAAAGGCAGAAGATCGTAGGCTGGAAAGGGTAGTTCGTCCAAATTCCTTATGAAATCCCTCCTTCCGTTATCGACTATTTTTCCGTTCTCCCTGTAGATCAACCCCTTAACTCCCTCAAGTCCTCTACCTTTGTCCAACCTCTCCGCGATCTCGAGGAGCGTGTATTCACCCTCACCAACGCAAACGCCATCGACGAAATCGTGCCTAAGAGCGGAGTGAGGCATGAAGGAGGCGTGAATTCCTCCTAAAACTACGAAGACGTTCTTGAGGGCTGACTTTATCTTTTTAGCGTATTCCAAAGCCCTGTTGAACGTTGGGGTTGTGGTGGTTATGCCGATTATACCGCAATCCTTGACCCTCCTAACTATCTCGTCCAAGCTCAGGTTTTCAACGACGTTGTCGATTATCTTGACCTTGAAACCGTTTTCCCTCAGAACGGACGCGAGGTATGCCAAACCTATAGGCGGTGTTTTAAAATCGACCTTAGAAATGACTTCGGCGTTTGAGGAGGGGTTTATCAGAGCTATCATAACGATCCCCAATCTTCTGTTTATGTATCAACCAACCTTAAACCTTTCGAATTATAATTTCAAATAATTATCAAAAACTTTCAAATATATTTGCCACGACAACTATTTAAGTTCCCCCCGTTTCAAAGTTTGATTTGTGGAAGAGGTTGACGAGCTCGTTGGCGGTTTGAAATTCAGAACCACTGCGGAGATTGAGGTTCCTAAGAGGCTGATAGATCAGGTTATCGGGCAGGATCATGCTGTCGAAGCCATAAAGAAGGCTGCGGTTCAGAGAAGGCACGTTCTACTCATAGGTTCCCCGGGAACTGGTAAATCGATGCTGGCAAAGGCGATGGCCGAACTTTTGCCGAAAGAAGAGTTAGAAGACATCCTCGTCTTCCCAAATCCCAAGGATCCGAATCAACCGATAATAAAGACGGTTCCAGCTGGAGAGGGGAGGAGGATTGTCGAGAGATACAAGGAGGAGGCCATGAAGAAGGCTCAAGCGAGGAACATGATTCTTTTCCTGTTGATCTTCATGCTCATAGGTTACGTTCTACTCGTTAGGCCTCAGGACTTCATATGGGGTGTTATAGCTGCTATACTCCTTTTGATGTTCTCCCGATACGTAATGCCGAGAGAGGAGAGAAACGTTCCTAAGCTCTTGGTCGATAACGCGGATAAGAATACCGCACCCTTCGAGGATGCAACTGGGGCTCACGCTGGAGCGTTGTTTGGAGACGTGAGACACGATCCGTTTCAATCATTTAATAAAAATAATTTAGTGATAATAATCGAAGGTGACGTGTGGAGGGTGGTTAAGATAGGGGACTTCGTCAATGAAATACTTAGGAGATACAGTGATAGAATTGAAGAGAAAGATATTAACGGTGTTAGATATTTGGCGGTTGATTTAAGCGATTTAAACTATTACACGGTTACACTTGAAAACGGTAGTTTGAAAAAGACTAAGATACTAAGTGTAAACAAGAGAATTGGTGCATTTGAAGTAATTCCAGTTAGATACGATAACAAGTTTGTGATACTAACGCCTGAGCACAAGGTTTACACCGACAAGGGGTTAATTGAAGCGAGAAAATACAGAGGAAATTTCATTCCAAATTCCGAATACGTGGTGTTGTCCGAAGAGGATATAGTAAAGACATACGGCCGTGGAGAACTTGAGAAATACAGGAGGTATCAGGAATGGCTAAAGTTCAAGACAAGAAACCCAACCTTAGGATACAAAAGAGCGTCTAAGCTACTAAACATCAAGGATAGCACTCTGAGATGGTGGTATGCTGGAATGAAACCAGCAAGCGTGAAAACCGTTGAAGCCCTTAGAAATTTGGGATTGATACCTTTGAGATCGAACGATCCAAGACTGCCAACCATTGCAAGGATTTTTGGATACGCTTTGGGGGATGGCAACATTGACAGGAATTTGAATACCTTTGCAGTAATCTCATCAAAGCCGAAGGTTCTTGAAAAGATAGTCAACGACTTGAAATCGATCTTTGGCGATTTCGTGTATGAGATAAGAAAAAACGATAGATCAATCGGTAACAGCTACATCTTTAGAACTACCGATCGCAAGATAATTAGATTTTTTGTAGCTCTCGGATTTCCAGTTGGAAAGAAGACAAATCAAATGCTAAAGATACCAGAATTCGTTCTGACTTCTGAAAGGACGGTTATCGAATTTATAAGAGGTCTGTTCGATGCGGATGGTAGTGTCTTTAGCTATGGAAACAAGAGATACTTGGAGGGAACATTGACCATAAGTGTCACGGTTGAGAACGATCCCAAGCTAATTGAAAACAGAAGAGAGTTCTTGGAAGACGTTAAGTTACTGCTTGGATTGTTTGGCGTTAAGGCTAACATTGTCAGCGAGAAGAGAACCGATAGGGGTAATGTATTGTTGAGGTTACTCATAAGTCACAAACCTAAAAACGTTCAGAGGTTTATCGAGATTTTTAAGCCAGCATACAACGAGGATAAATCTGAAAAGCTCATATCTGGTCTGAACTACATACGATCTATTAGGAACAACTTTGAAGACGTAGTTGTTACTCTTAAGGTTAAAGAAACTTACAACGTAACGACGGAAACTGGTAACTTACTTGCTAACGGACTTTTGGTGAAGAATTCTGGTGGATTGGAAACGCCTGCACACGAGAGGGTTGAGGCTGGAGCCATTCACAGGGCACACAAAGGAGTTCTATACATAGACGAGATAAACACCTTGACGATAGAATCACAGCAGAAGCTCCTTACCGCAATGCAGGAGAAGAAGTTTCCTATAACGGGTCAATCTGAGAGGTCGAGCGGTGCGATGGTTAGAACCGAACCTGTTCCGTGCGATTTCATTTTGGTCGCAGCTGGAAACTTGGATGCCTTAATGGGAATGCATCCAGCCTTAAGAAGTAGAATTGAAGGTTACGGTTACGAGATATACATGAACGACACCATGCCAGACACACCCGAAAACAGGAGGAAGCTCGTAAGGTTTGTAGCTCAGGAGGTCGTTAGGGATGGGAAGATACCACACTTCACGAGAGAGGCAGTTGCGGAGATAATAAGGGAGGCGAGGAGGAGGGCCGGAAGGAGAGGTCATTTAACTCTGAGATTGAGGGAGCTTGGAGGTCTGGTTAGAACCGCTGGAGACATCGCAAAGAGTGAGGGTAGCGACGTTGTTAAGCTTGAGCACGTTTTGAAGGCTAAGGAGATTGCAAAAACGATTGAAGAGCAGTATGCGGACGAATACATAGAGAGGAGGAAGGACTACAAGCTCTTCAAAACGGAAGGTGCTGAGGTTGGAAGGGTCAACGGTCTGGCCGTAATTGGAAGTTCCGCTGGAATAGTTCTACCGATAATAGCTGAGGTTACTCCATCAATGAGCAAGGAGGAGGGTAGGGTTATTGCAACTGGGAGATTGCAAGAGATAGCAAGGGAGGCGGTAATGAACGTCTCCGCAATAATAAAGAAGTTCACAGGTAGAGACATATCGAACTACGACATACACATCCAGTTCGTGGGAACCTATGAGGGAGTGGAAGGTGACTCAGCAAGCATAAGCGTCGCTACCGCAGTTATTTCCGCTTTGGAAAACATCCCAGTAGATCAGAGCGTCGCTATGACTGGTAGCTTGAGCGTTAGAGGTGACGTTTTACCGGTTGGCGGTATAACCCAAAAGATTGAATCCGCAATTCAAGCTGGTCTCAAGAAGGTCATAATACCCAGAGATAACTTGGACGACGTTCTGCTCGATGCGGAACACAAGGGTAAGATAGAGATAGTGCCGGTTTCAAGGATAGAGGAGGTTTTGGAGCACGCCCTAATAGACTGCGAGGAAAAGAGGAGGTTGATTGAAAAGTTCAAGGCGTTTGACCAAAACGGTTAACTATAAAGAGTTGCCACTCAGTTCGATGATCGGACTCGTGTTCGGGAGAGCTACGACGACTCACTTCAGTTTTACCGTAAATCCTAACAACATACCGAAGTTCGGCGAGTTCGTCACAACGAAAAACAGGGATGGGGAGATCGTTCTTGGAACTGTTAAGGAGATCGTGAACGTCAACAAGCTCATAGAGGACGATCACTTCTCCTTCGAATACCTTTTGAAACACGTAGGATTCTCAAAGAGGTTGATAGAGCAGAACGACATAGTCATAGCCACCGCAAGGGTTCTGGGTGTCGTTGAGAACGGTGAGATAAAACCAAACAGGGTTCCGATAATGCCGAGCAGTGAGGTTAGACTTGCAAGCGATGAACTCCTGAAGGAGATTTTTAGGTGCGACGAAAACTCAATAATAGTGGGCAATTTGCTTGCAAGGGAAAACGTGGAGGTGGGATTGAACGTTAAGGAGTTGGTTTTGAGGCACTTTGCAATTCTCTCAATAACGGGTGGAGGAAAATCCAATACCGCGTGCGTCATAATGGATCAGATAGTTAGGAATTTCGGAGGAACGATCGTCCTAATAGATCCTCACGGCGAATACGTCGAATTCACGTTTTCTGACGGAAGTTGCAGAAAGAAAAGGGTCTTACCAGTAGGAATAAGGCCGGAAATACTGGAGCCTTGGGAGTTCGCATCTCTCTTGGGTGTTGGCAAGGACGCGAACGTTCAGAGGTTGCACTTGGAGAGGATGTTTACGACAGCAAAGCATGAGGGCTTCTCTGGAAAGGATTTCGTCGATAGAATTCTCGAACTCGCTGAAAACTGGATAGAGATTGCCGAAAACGATGGAGATGTGACCTTTCTCGATTACAGAGGAAGAGAAAGGTTTGCTAAGCTGTCGAGACAGAGGGATTTGAATTCTCTTCTGAGGATAAGGGATTACGTCATGAGATTCCAAAGCAACTACGAGAACCTTCTCACGAGCGACGACATACTGGCGAACATGAGAACAGGCCATTTGAACGTTGTAAACCTGAGCGGGTTCGACGAGAATCAGATGAGAATCATAGTTTCCTACATCCTAAGAAACGTTCTTAACGGTAGGATAAGGTATCTCAGAGGTAGGACGGATGTTAAGAGGTTTTGCCCGATAGTGGAGGGGCCCGTTCTGATAGTGATAGAGGAGGGACACATATTTGCACCCAAAGGGGAGGATAGCGACGTCGTTAAGTGGCTTTCGAGGATAGCGAGGGAGGGCAGGAAGTTCGGAGTTGGAATAGGTATCATCTCTCAGAGACCGAAGAGGATAAACGAAGACATACTGAGTCAGTGCAACACGAAGATCGTTCTCAGAATAGTCGAGCCAAACGACCAGAGATACGTTCAACAGGCGAGCGAGCAGATAAGCGAAGACCTCTTGAACGACATAGCTTCCTTGGGAAGGGGTGAAGCGGTTATAGTTGGTTCCGCTGTTAAACTGCCTGTTGCGGTCAAGATAAAGAAGTATGGAGGAAGATACGGAGGTAGAGACATAGAGGTGGTTGAGGAGTGGAGGAGGTTGAACGAGAGGGAGAAGGTTTTCAAAAACTTGGATCTGATAGTTTGATCACCACCTCTCCCAGTGAGTTAGATACTCTATGGGATACCTCTCCCTCCTCTTAGGTCTTTCCGCTGGATATCCTATCGGTATTATCGCCATTGGCCTCGCATAATCGGGTATGTTCAGTATCTCCATGACCTCGAACTCGTCGAACGCTCCTACCCAGACCGCACCCAAACCGAGCATGTGAACCGCCAAGAGAATGTTCTCTACTGCTGCAGTGGCATCCTGCTCGGCGTAGAGTTTACCCCTCTCACCGTAAACCCTCATCGAACGGGGATAGTTCGCACACACGACTATAACAACCGGAGCTTCAGCTATGAACATCTGCTTCAAGGCGGACTTTGCAAGCTTCAACTTCGTGTTCTCATCTCTAACGACTATGAAGTCCCTTGCCTGAAGGTTTCCGGCTGAAGGGGCGGAATTTCCGGCCTCCAATATGAGCCTGATAACGTCATCCGGAATCGGATCGGGTTTGAACCTCCTTATCGAAACCCTCGTGAATATGGCCTCCAAACAACGCTCGTATGTCATGTTGGGAATTAGCTCAAAGAAGATAAATCGTTTTCCATTAAAATTTTAAGCAGACTAAAGACTTTGACTTCATGAGGCTTCTGCTCATCCATGCGGATTACATAGAATACGAACCGAAGGAAAAGACGAAGTTTGCAGAGGAGTGCGAACCGAAGAGGGTTAGAGTTGAGGAGTGTCTTGTTTCCTTCGTTTCCGTTGAAAAGGGAGATGAGAAAGTTGTCGATAGGGCGGTTGAAGAAATTAGGGAAGTTGCGGAGAAGTTGAACGTTGAGAGGATAGTCCTATACCCTTACGCTCATCTGTCATCCAATCTGGCCGATCCAGACATAGCAATCAACGTTTTGAAGGAGATGGAGGAGAAGTTGAGGAAAATTTACGATGTGCACAGGGCACCCTTCGGATGGTATAAGGCCTTTAAGATTTCGTGCAAGGGTCATCCTTTAAGCGAGCTTTCGAGATCGATAGTCTTTGAGGAGGAGAGAGAGGTTACGCAAGCTTTGAAGGCTGAGGAGAAGGTTAAGAGCTACTGGTTCATTCTGACTCCGGAGAAGGAGCTCGTTGAGATAGAGAAGTTTGACTTTACTGGCTACGAGAACCTCAGAAAGTTTGCAAAATACGAGATGGAGAAGAGGAGGGCGGTAGATAAGATTCCCCCACACGTGGAGCTGATGAGGAGGTTGGAGATAGCGGATTACGAACCTGCTTCAGACTCCGGACATTTGAGATACTATCCGAAGGGTAGGTTGATAAAGAGCCTGCTCGAAGAGTTCGTGACCTTGAAGTGCATAGAGTATGGGGCGATGGAGGTCGAAACGCCGATAATGTACGACAGAAGCCATCCAACTTTGAGGAGGTATCTGGAGAGGTTTCCCGCGAGGCAATACATAATAAAGGGGGACAAGAGGGAGTTCTTCCTGAGGTTCGCCGCATGTTTCGGACAGTTCCTAATTGCCCACGATTCCGTAATAACGCACAAACATCTACCGCTCAAACTCTACGAACTCACCAGATATTCGTTTAGAAAGGAGCAGAGGGGAGAGTTGGTGGGTTTGAGGAGGTTGAGAGCCTTTACAATGCCCGACATGCACACGATAGTGAAAGACATGGAGCAGGCTAAGACGGAGTTTTTCAATCAATACAAGCTTTCGGTGGATGTTTTGAGAGGTATAGGTTTGAATCCCGATGACTATGAAGTTGCGGTAAGGGTTACCAAAGACTTTTACGAGGAAAACAGAGATTTCGTTCACTCCTTAGTTGAGGTTCTTAAAAAACCGATACTGGTCGAGATGTGGGATCAGAGGTTCTTCTACTTCGTTTTGAAGTTCGAATTCAACTTCATCGACGCTTTGGATAAGGCTTCGGCTTTATCTACCGTTCAGATAGACGTAGAAAATGCCGAGAGATACGACATAAGCTACGTGGACGAAGAAGGTGATAGGAAGAGACCCCTCATCCTTCACTGTTCTCTGAGCGGTGCCATTGAGAGGTGCATTTACGCTCTACTCGAAAAGGCTCACATGGAGATGGAGAGGGGTAAGTTGCCCATGCTACCTGTCTGGCTTTCACCCACTCAGGTTAGAGTAATTCCCGTTTCGAACAGATACCTCGATAAGGCCATCGAATTTGCAGAGAAGCTTAAGAGATACAACATCAGGGTGGACGTTGACGATAGGGACGAAACTCTTGGAAAGAAGATAAGAGACGCTGGAAGGGAGTGGATACCCTACGTTGCGGTTGTGGGTGAGGAGGAGGTTAGGGGAAACTTTTTAACCGTCACGATCAGATCTGAATCCACTTTGAAGGAGCAGAAAAAGGTTAAAATGACAGTTGGAGAGCTTGCGGAGAGGATTAAAAGGGAGTGCGAAGACAAACCCTTCAAACCCCTACCACTTCCGATGTTGCTCTCGAAGAGGCCGAGCTTTAGGTGATTGAAATGGAGAGAGAGAATTTCGTAAAAACCGTGGTTCCGCTAATATTGGGAATTGTAGCGGGAGTGCTGTCTTTCCTCATAACAGACGGGATCAGGTCGAGAGACCCTTTGGGAATTGTAGTTCTTGTTTTCTTCATATACGTCAACAAGTTCCTCCTACCAAAGCTCAAAGTCAAGCTTGAGGGCAAGGACTGGGCTGGCATATCTCTAATGTCTTTTGCTGGGTGGTATATAACTTGGACCTTCCTTCTCAACGCTTAAATACTCTGAACACTCAGCCTTCGGAAATGGCGAAGATCAGGATTGCGGTTGTGGATAGGGATAGGTGCCAACCCAAGAAGTGCTCTCACGAGTGCGTTAAATACTGCCCGAAGGTAAGGACGGGTGCGGAGGACACGATAGTTATCAAGGATAAGGCGGAAATTTCAGAGGAGCTTTGCGTTGGTTGCGGAATATGCGTTAAAAAGTGTCCGTTCAAAGCCATAACCATCGTAGGTTTACCTCACGAACTTGAGGGTATGGAGGTTCACAGATACGGTAAGAACGGTTTCGTCCTCTACGGGCTACCAATTCCGAGAAAAGGTTACGTTGTCGGTCTTTTAGGCCCGAACGGAACAGGAAAAACCACTGCGGTAAAGATTCTAACGGGGCAGTTGAAACCCAACTTGGGTAGGGACAAGGCCGAATGGGAGGAGATATTCGAGAGGTTTTCTGGAACCGAGCTTCTGAACTACTTCAAGGATTTGGCCGACGGTAGGGTTAGGGTCAGCTTAAAACCCCAATACATCGAGGCGATTCCGAAGGTTTACAAAGGCAAAGTCGTTGACCTGCTCAAGAAGGTTGACGAGAGAGGTATATTCGACGAGATAGTTGAGAAGTTGGAGCTTGGTAACTCCTTAAACAGAGAAGTGAAGGATTTGAGCGGTGGAGAACTTCAGAGAATTGCAATTGCTGGATGTCTGATGAAGGATGCGGACTTCTACTTCTTGGATGAGGTAACGTCCTACCTCGACATCTATCAGAGGATAAACTGTGCTAAGGTAATCAGGGATCTGGCCGAAAAGAGGTCCATACTGATAGTGGAGCACGATCTGGCAATTTTGGACATGCTTGCAGATTTTATTCACATAAGTTACGGTGAACCCGGTGTTTACGGTGTCATAACGAACGCCAAGGGCGTTAGGGTTGGAATAAACCAGTATCTTAGGGGTTACTTGGTTGAGGAGAACGTCAGGATAAGGGAAAAGCCCATAGATTTCGAAATATTTCAGCCGAGGCAAGAGGTGAGCGAGAAGGTTCTTGCGGAGTATCCCCACTTTACGAAAACTCTGGACGGTTTCAGGCTTGAGGTTGAAGGTGGTGACATTAGGATCGAAGAGGTCTTGGGGGTCGTTGGAAAGAATGCAACTGGAAAATCGACATTCGTCAAAGTTTTGGCTGGAGTTTTGAAGGACGACGAGGGTAAGGTCAAGCTGAACGTCAGGGTTTCTTACAAACCCCAATACGTTAAGGCGGATGTAAGCATGAACGTTGGGGATTTTCTCAAAAAGATAAATCCCATGATCGACTCATCCTACTACAAAACGGAGTTTGTAAAGCCCTTGGGACTGGAGAAGCTCATGGATAGAAACTTAGACGATTTGAGCGGTGGAGAACTTCAGAGAGTTGCGATAGTTGCTTGTTTGCTGAGAGATGCGGATCTCTACCTTTTGGACGAGCCTTCCGCTCATTTGGACGTTGAGCAGAGGATAGAGGTTGCAAGGCTCATAAGGAGGTTCGCTTTGAACTTTTCGAAGAGCGTTTTGGTTGTCGACCACGACATATACCTCATTGATATGGTGAGCGATAGGCTGATGGTCTTTCAAGGTGAACCGGGTAAGAGGGGTATAGCGAGGAGACCGATGAGCATGAGGGACGGAATGAATACCTTCCTCTCGGATTTAGGTATAACGTTTAGAAGGGATGAAGAGACTAAGAGACCGAGGGTTAACAAGATCGGATCGAGGCTGGACAGGGAGCAGAAGGCTAAGGGGGAGTATTACTATTACTTTTAATTATTTCAAGTAGAATTCGACAATTTCGCTACCGTCCTTCGTTCTGACATAAAGTCTGCCTATCTTGTTGTTTGGATTTATGCATTTAACCAGATTGTAATCGGATAGCTCTTTTAAGGCTCTGCTAACTTGAGCCAAGTTTATTTTGAGTTCGTTAGAGATTTGTGTCGGAGTTTTCGGCTTGTTTAAAGCCAATAAGACTTTGAGTCTCGTTTTGCCCCTTAGCACGAACGCATACTTCTCCCAATCCACGAATTGAGACCGCAAAGCTTAAATAAACAATCTATTAACGATCAAATAACAATAACTTAACAAAATATAGTTGATTAACAAAGTAAGCTTCGTTGATCGGGGTGATAACATGGGTAAGAAGATTGTTGTAGATGTTACCGAAGTGGGGGGTTCCAATTGAGGTTAGGGTTGGTTTTCTTTTAATGCTTATTGGCGATATAAATGTCATTGTGGCACTTTTACATTGGAACTTACCTACGATTCTTCTTATTTGGTCTCATTGTGTTCTTTCTGAGTATTTTTACAAGTGAAGACGAGTATAAAAGGAGGACTCAATATGGCCAATTAGTTACACCATTTTTTTCGGCTTTCTTGGATCATTAAATACTCTTTTTGGAAGATTTGACATAGGTCTTCCCGCAGTAGCTGGAATTATTCTAACCCTAATCGAAGCTTTGCTTGTTTACTCAAAGTGAGGTGATGGAAATGGGTGAAGAAATTCAGCTTAAGTGTCCAATATGCGGTGGAACTACATTTAGAAAGGAGGAGGGTAAGATTGACAGCAAATGGGGTTTTACCGCACACAAAGTGTTAATATTCATCTGTAATGAATGCGTTACATATTGCAATTCTACAAGGGAAGAACGATATTCGATGCCGACTAATTTTAATAGATTTAACCAAAAGTTGACACTTAAAGGCTTTGAAGACCTCAGCGAGGAAGAACTTAAGGAGAATGACGTTTCCTAACTTTGAGTAACTTTTATTTAATGTTAGTTAGACTATTAATT
>Ga0256831_1000544_pt1 | contig 19503 bp, 12 predicted proteins | sample 132544metaG_FD_189087 | JGI IMG/M metagenome (GOLD analysis project Ga0256831, IMG submission 189087) | Hydrothermal vent microbial communities from Lau Basin, Pacific Ocean - 132-544 | ecosystem: Environmental > Aquatic > Marine > Hydrothermal vents | place: Pacific Ocean: Lau Basin | collected... | reverse complement strand
GTTCGTGCGTTTCGGGTGGGTACGGGTCGCCCACTTTGTCAATTGCCGAGGCACCTGTTATTCCGTATTCATAAGTTAATTCGTGATTGAATTTGTTGGCAACAGCTTTAACAGCTTTCATTGCCTGCTCAACGATTTCCGGTCCTATTCCGTCGCCCGGAAGAATTGCGATATTCAGTTTCATCTTTTTTAAATTTAGAATCAAGATACAAGAGTCAAGAGTCAAGAGTCAAGAGTCAAGACACAAGACACAAGACACAAGACACAAGACAAGAAATTATAATTATTCTTTTTTGTGCTAACTCTTTAATCGTGGTTGTTTTATTTATTTTTATTTGTTTTACGAAATTGCTCCCATTAATTTATCAAAAATCCCGGGATTAAAATCATTTTCTATAATGTTTAACATTCTAATGGTTGCTTTCATAGCAGCCGTATTTTGGTCGGGGTCTAATCCTTTTGTTTTAAACTCATTCTTATTTTTCCAAGTGATAACTGCTTCTACCAGTGCATCGGTTTTTCCACCTGGAGGAATGGTTACAACGTAATCGATTAATTTCGGGAAATTCTTACCAAGGCGCTTGTATATTTTTCGAAGCGATTTTACAAAAGCATCGTATTGCCCGTCACCATCGCTGAACTCTTCGTACTGTTTTCCGTCAATTTCCAGTGCAACGTTGGCAACCGGCCGCAGTCCCATAGTATAATTTACCGAGTAATTGAGTACTTTAATTTTCTGTTCAACGAAATCGTTTTGCAATACGTCGGCAACAATGTAGGGGAGTTCGTCGTTCGAAACTGACTCTTTTTTATCGCCGAGTTCAATAATTTTTTGTGTTACTTTTTTTAACGACTCTGCATCGAGTTCAATGCCCAAGTCTTGTAAATTCTTTTTAATATTGGCTTTCCCCGAGGTTTTTCCCAATGCATACTGTCTTATTCTACCAAACCTCTCGGGCAATAACTCGTTGAAATAGAGATTGTTTTTGCTGTCGCCGTCGGCATGAATTCCACTGCATTGCGTAAAAACAAATTCGCCAATTAACGGTTTATTTGTCGGAATACGTATTCCTGAAAATGTTTCAACCAACCGCGAAACTTTGTTAAGTTCGCTTTCGTTCACGTTGGTTTTCATTTTCAGGTGGTCTTTTATGGTTGCAATTACACTCGAAAGCGGGGCGTTTCCTGCCCGTTCGCCCAGCCCGTTTACGGTGGTGTGCACACAATCAATTCCCGCTTTTATGGCATGAAAAACGTTGGCAATGGCAAGGTCGTAATCGTTATGAGCATGAAAATCGAAATTCACTTTCGGAAACGATGTAATCATTTCATTACAGAAATTGTAGGTTTCATCGGGGTCTAAAATACCCAGTGTGTCGGGAAGCATAATACGTTCTACATTTTCGTCTTTCAGTTCCGAAATCATAAAATGAACGTACTCTTTAGAGCTTCGCATTCCGTTCGACCAGTCTTCGAGATAGATATTTACTTTAATCCCCATTTCGGCAGCGTTGGCCAAAACGTTTTTAATGTCGGCAACATGTTGCTCGGGCGATTTCCGTAACTGCTCGGTAACATGTTTTAGCGACCCTTTACAAAGCAGGTTAATTACTTTTCCGCCTGCATCGGCAATCCACTGCAACGAAATTTTGTCGTCGACAAATCCCAGTACCTCAACTTTCTCGAGGAATCCGTTTTCGGCTGCCCATTTCATAACCCTTTTTGTGCCTCTGAATTCGCCTTCCGAAACTCTTGCCGATGCAATTTCTATCCGGTCTACACCAACACTTTTAAGCAGTACTTTTGCTACACTAAGTTTTTCGCCTTCGCTAAACGAAACGCCCGATGTTTGTTCACCATCGCGAAGAGTAGTGTCCATAATTATCAGGTGCTTCCCTTTTATATCAACTGTTCTGCCTGTCATTTTTTGTTGTTTTATTTTGCTGCTTCGAATGCTTCAATCTCATTTTGCATTTCAACCAAATAATCAATATCGTCTAACCCGTTTTGTAAACAATGTTTTTTATACGGATTTATTTCGAAGTTGGTGGTTTCACCGGTTTGATTAATTGTAAATGTTTGCTTTTCTAAATTTACTTCAAACGTTGTAGCCGGGTCTTTTTCAATTGCAGCGAATATTTTTTGAAGGAATTGAGGAGTTACCACAACCGGAAGCAATCCGTTATTTAGAGCATTTCCTTTAAAAATATCGGCAAAGAAACTCGATACCACAACACGGAATCCGTAATCGTAAATTGCCCATGCAGCGTGTTCGCGACTCGAACCGCTTCCGAAATTTTTACCGGCAACCAAAATTTTACCCGAATATTTTTTGTCGTTTAATGGAAATCCGGCTTTTTCGCTGCCATCTTTTTCGAACCGCCAGTCGCGAAAAAGATTGTCGCCAAATCCTTTGCGCTCAATAGCTTTTAAGAATCGTGCGGGTATAATCTGGTCGGTATCCACATTTTCTATTGTAAGTGGAACTGCCGGCGATGTTATTGTTGAAAATTTATCGTATGCCATTTTATCTGTTTTTGCTGTTTTTTTATTTCAATTCTCGTGGGTCGGAAATTACTCCTGTAATTGCTGCTGCTGCCGCTGTTAACGGGCTTGCAAGCAGTGTTCGTGCACCGGGTCCCTGCCGGCCTTCGAAATTTCTGTTCGATGTTGATACTGAATATTTTCCTGAAGGAATTTTATCGTCGTTCATTGCTAAACAGGCCGAACAACCGGGCTGGCGTAATTTAAAACCGGCCTCTTCTAAAATCTCAACCAATCCCTCTTCTTTTATTTGTTTTTCAACTTGTTTTGAACCGGGAACCAACCAAACCGTAACGTTTGGAGCTTTTTTCTTTCCCTTTACAAAATTGGTGAACGCTCTAAAATCTTCAATTCGTCCGTTGGTACAACTTCCAAGAAATACATAATCAACCGGCTTTCCTTTAATGGCTTCGCCGGCGTTGTAACCCATATATTGCAGCGACTTTTCGAACGATGTTTTGTCGCTGCCAACCATTCCGTCGGTGGTTGGAATAGTTTGAGTGATTCCCATTCCCATTCCAGGATTTGTTCCGTAGGTAATCATCGGTTCAATATCGGCAGCATCGAATGTTAATTCGGTATCGAAAACTGCATCATCGTCCGATTTTAACTCTCTCCATTTTTCAACGGCTTTGTCCCATTCTGCCCCTTTGGGAGCATATTTCCGGCCTTTAACATATTCGAATGTCGTTTCGTCGGGGGCAATCATTCCACCGCGTGCACCACATTCAATACTGAGGTTGCAGAGTGTCATACGGCCTTCCATTGAAAGCGATTTTATTGCCGACCCGGTATATTCAATAAAATGGCCGGTTCCGCCGCTGGTTGATATTTTCGAAATTATATAAAGCGCAATGTCTTTTGCTGTAACTCCTTCAGCCAGTTTTCCGTTTACGGTAATTTTCATTTTTTTCGGTTTGGGCTGCATTATGCACTGGCTTGCCAAAACCATCTCCACTTCGCTGGTTCCAATTCCGAAAGCAATGGCACCAAACGCACCGTGCGTCGATGTGTGACTGTCGCCACAAACAATTGTCATTCCGGGTTGTGTAAGTCCCATTTCGGGGCCAATAATATGAACCACGCCGTGTCCTTCGCTTCCTAAATCGTGATGAACAATACCGTGTTCGGTACAGTTGGCTTTTAACATTTCGAGCTGAGTACGCGAAAGTTCGTCTTTTACTGCAATGTGTTGGTTAATTGTAGGCACGTTATGGTCGGGAGTTGCCGTAGTCTGGTCGGGACGAAAAACTTTTAATCCCCGGTTTTTTAGACCTAAAAATGCCACCGGACTGGTTACTTCGTGAATAAAATGCCGGTCGATATACAATACATTTGGGCCGCCTTCAACCTCTTTAACAACGTGCGCATCCCAAATTTTATCGAATAATGTTTTTGATGTCATATTTTGTTTTTTATTTTTTATTTTCTCAACTGAAATCCTGGTTATTACTAAGTTTTCTTAACGCGTTAATTGTTGAATTCCGAACTATTTCGTAACCGGAAGTTTGTTAATAGCATCTAAATAGGCTTCAACCGAGGCAGTAATAATATCGGTATGAGCGCCAAATCCGTGAAAGATATTTTTATTATACTCTATTTGCATATGTACTTTTCCAATGTCGTCGCTGCCGCGGGTAATTGCCTGCACTAAAAATTCTTCGATAACAATTTGTCGATGAATAATTTGTTTTACCGCCTTAATTGCAGCGTCAACCGGTCCGTTTCCCGACGATGTTGCAGTGAATTTTTCGCCTGCAATGTCGAGTGTAACGTTTGCCATTGGTTTTAAATCTTTACCGGTAACCACTTGCAGGTAGCTTAATTTTATGCGTCGTTCTTTGCGGGTTGCATCGCCAACTAAAAGAGCGATATCGTCGTCGCGGATATCTTTTTTCTTATCGGCAAGAAGCAGGAATTCTTCGTAAATCTCGTTTAATTTTTCTTTGCTGAATTCGAATCCAAGAAGTTCTAAACGGTGCTTCAATGCTGCGCGGCCACTTCGGGCAGTTAACAGAATTGCCGACTCGTTTATTCCTACATCGCTCGGGTCCATTATTTCGTAGTTTTCGCGGTTTTTTAATACACCGTCCTGATGAATTCCTGACGAGTGTGCAAAGGCGTTTCGCCCAACAACTGCTTTGTTGGGTTGAACCGGCATATTCATAAGAGTTGAAACCAAACGGCTGGCTCCATATATTTTTTTCGTATTAATTCCGGTTTCAATATTTAATGTTTTGTAGCGACTTTTCAGAATCATTACCACCTCTTCGAGCGAGGTATTTCCCGCGCGTTCGCCAATTCCGTTAATGGTAACTTCGGCCTGACGGGCACCATTCATAATTCCTGAAACGGTATTTGCAGTAGCCATTCCAAGGTCGTTGTGGCAATGTGTTGAAATAATTGCGTTGTGAATTCCTTTTACGTTCTCGGTAAGGAATTTAATTTTCTCTCCAAATTCGTTCGGAAGAGTGTACCCTGTTGTGTCGGGAATATTTACAACAGTTGCACCTGCTTTTATTACTGCTTCAATTACTTTTGCCAAATAAACATTGTCGGTACGTCCGGCATCTTCGGCATAAAACTCCACATCCTCGACATATTTTTTTGCATATTTTACGGCAGCCACAGCACGCTCGATAATGGCATCGGGGTTTGAGTTTAATTTATGGTAAATATGAAAATCGGACGTTCCTATTCCGGTGTGAATACGCCCTTTTTTTGCATATTTTAGCGACTCAGCGGCTACATCAATATCTTTTTCAACTGCGCGGGTAAGGGCACAAATGGTTGGCCAGGTAACCGCTTTCGAAAGTTCTACTACCGATTCGAAATCGCCGGGGCTCGAAATGGGGAAGCCGGCTTCAATTACGTCAACTCCCAATTCTTGCAGCGTTTTTGCAACTTCAATCTTTTCTACTGTGTTTAATTGACAACCCGGAACTTGTTCGCCATCGCGTAAGGTTGTGTCGAAAATGTAAAGTCTGTCGCTCATCTTATTTGTTATTAAGTTTTTATTTTTAATTTTTTGTGATAAATATTTAATCAAAAAAAAGCCACTCTCTTAATTCGAGAATGGCTTTAATTTTAAATATTATTTTTCAACATACCATTCTCACTTCTTCAACGCCAGAAGAATAACACCAATAATTAGGTTTAGAATACTTATGTTGATATTGTTTCTCATTATTTACTTACGATTTGATGCAAATATCAAAAATTATTTTTAAAATGAAAATTATAACCGCTTTTTTATTCGAATAATTTAAATTGAGGTAATAAAGTAACGTTGTGTTTTTAAAAACTTTGGGATTAGGGATACAAGTTTACCTTAAATCTTCTTTCTCTTTTTTGGGGCTGGCTATTCTTTCAGTCGGAACTAAATCTTCTTTTCGAAAAATATCGTATTTCGAGAAGGGGCGTTTTCGTACCATCCAGTCGAAATCTTTTAGCTCTTTGTCGGATTGGGAAACTTTATCGAGCGGTTTTAGCTCGCCTTCGGGTGCTTTAATAAAATAGATTTTATGAATTTTACCCTCTTTAAAACGGATTGATATTTTGCTGCTTTCGGCTTTGTTTAATCCAATAATTTCGTCTTTGTCGCGTGCATAATACAGTGTTTGTCCGTTACCGTTTACATCAATTTTTGTGAGCTCCCTGTTAACAATGTAGCCCACCATTTCTTTCCCTTTTATTTGGTCGAACTGCCCGGTGTCTTGTTTCGAAATGATAAAACTGTTTTTTGTCATATGGAGTTCATCGGGGCCATCAGCATGCTGTTGCATCTCAATTAAATCGGCTGAAAGTTGGTGGTTCTCCGACCATATTACAGGGTTTTGATAGAGTTGAATTACCGAGTCTTTTGTAAAATAGACCATCGAATCGCAAATTCCCTGCATATCGGTACGGAAAAAACGAACGCCATAATAGGCAGAGATTATCTTTTCGTCCTCAATTGTGTCGGGCGAAGTGCGCAGCGTATCGGCATGTAAAAAGAGCGTGTCGGAACTGGTGTACGTGATATAAACAGCCGAATCGGTTACCATTGCTTTTTCGGTTATTTTATTGAATTTTGCTTTGTTTCCTGTAATAATCGAGCGATTTTTTGTGTCTTCAATTCGCACCGACCCTCGTGCTTTTCCTCTTCCGGTAATTTTATCGTATCGAATATATTTGGCCTCTATTTTTTGTGTGTTATTATAAATAATTGCTTTTCGCTGTAATTCTACTTCGCCGGTGTTCGAGTCGTACCAACCAAATTTAGTAAATAGTGTATTAGCCGAATCGCGAATTATTGTGGGACCTTCAACAAACATTTTTCCGGTTACCGTATTGTATTTTAAGGTATCGTTTTCGAGAGTGAACTTTTTATTTGTTCCTTTAACGTCGATATAAAAGTCGATAATATCGTCATCCATGTAGTATTTCCCGATTTTACTTGTGAGGGTGGTTGTGCTGTCAACAATTTTACCGTAACAGTTGTAATAGCTTATGTTTTTATCTAAATCGTAATCAATTGTATCGGAATAGAGGTGTGTTGTTTTGTTTCGTAAAACCACGTTTCCCCAGGCGCGTGCAAAGCTAATATCGCCGTTGTAAAGAATATTGGCTGCATATAAGTCGAGTGTGTCGCCCTGTTTGATGTGAACATGGCCGTAAGCATCAACTTTGTTGGTTCCCGAGTAGAGGTAAGCAGTGTCGCACCACATTAAAATATCTTTATGGCGAATGTAAACACTGTCGACAAGTCGTTGAACATTTGTGCCTCTCCCGTCCACCGATTCGCCATAACCCGAGTAAAGTATTTCTACCTTTTTTTTCTCCTGAGAAAAAGCAACTGACGAAATAAATACAAACGCCAAAAATAAGAATGTCGAAAGAGTGGGAGAGAGTTTTACAGTTCTATTTGCAAATAGCGGAAACATTAAAGCAGTTTGTTAATAATATCGTCAACCGAAATATTTTCGGCTTCGGCTTTGTAGTTTTTAATAATACGGTGGCGCAAAATAGAAGGTGCTATTGCTTTTACATCTTCTATGTCGGGCGAATATTTTCCGTGTAAAGCTGCGTGTGTTTTTGCCCCTAAAACCAAATATTGCGAGGCACGCGGACCTGCACCCCATTTTAGAAATTTATTGGAAATTTCTGCTGCTTTTTCAGTATTCGGGCGTGTTTTTGCAGCCAGTTCAACAGCATATTTTAATACGTTGTCGTTAATTGGAATTTTCCGAATCAATTCTTGGTAGTACCGAATCTCTTTTCCGGTTATAATGGGTTTTAAATCGACATCTAAAGTCGATGTTGTGTTTTTTACAATGGTAATTTCATCTTCGTATTTCGGATAATCGAGCCATACGGAGAACATAAACCGGTCGAGTTGAGCTTCGGGTAGTGGGTAAGTTCCTTCCTGTTCAATAGGGTTTTGCGTTGCCAGAACAAAAAATGGTTTGTCGAGTTCGAAATGCTGGCCGGCAGCAGTAACCGATTTCTCTTGCATGGCTTCGAGTAGTGCCGATTGCGTTTTTGGCGGTGTACGATTTATTTCGTCTGCCAAAATAATGTTGGCGAAGAGCGGCCCCTGAATGAATTTAAAGTTTCGTTCGTTGTCGAGAATTTCGGTGCCAATTATATCGGAAGGCATTAAATCGGGTGTAAACTGAATACGGTTGTATTTCAGTCCGAGAATTTCGGCAATGGTGGTTACCAACAGGGTTTTTGCCAGTCCCGGCACGCCAATTAACAGAACGTGACCACGACTAAATAATGAAATTAAAACCTGTGTGATTACTTCGTCCTGCCCATAAATTACTTTACCTATCTCTTTTGTTAACTCATCGAATTTATTGCGCAATGCATCGAGTGCTTCAACGTCGTTTTTAAAATTCATATTCAATTCTTCCTTTTATTAAAAAAATCAGCTTAACTCTTTCTATTTAATCCAGTGTTTAAACTTAAAATTACAGTTGGCATAAGTCGGGTCAATCCTGATGTAGGTGTCCGACTGGCGTTTTGATATCCAGTCTTGTAAAACTTGTTCTTTCTTTTTTGCCAGATACATATCAGCCAGCTTTTGATAATCGTTTTGCAGGTTCGCTTTGTGTGCATCTATTTTCTTAAGCAGCTTAACAATTTTAAAAACTGTCTGTTGGTTTTCTATGGTTTTTGTTTCGAATGGTTTTGAAATTTCATTCACATTCATCGACGTTAAGATTTTACTTACGTCGCCATCGAGTTCTTCAATCGAGAATTTCGACGACATTGTTTTCGGGTTGATAGCTATTCCACCGTTGTTGCGCGTGTTTTTGTCGTACGAAAACATCATAGCAGCCTGTTCGAATGTAATTTCATCTTTCCGTATTAAATTTGCCAGACTGTCTAAACGATTGTATGCCTCCTCTTTTGCTTCAACCGAAATTTTAGGTTTTATTAAAATGTGGCGTGTATTTACTTTTTCTCCTTTTTTATCGACAAGTTGAATAATATGATATCCGAACGCACTTTTAACTACGTTCGAAACCTTGCCGGGTTTTAGGTTGTATGCCACTGCTGCATAGGCAGGATCTAATTGTCCGCGCCCAAGGTAACCTATAACACCACCGTCTTTTGCCGACGGGCCTTCGGAGTAAAGAACAGCCATTGTTGCAAAACTTGCCCCGTCTTCTATTCTTTTCTTTAATTCGCGCAGCCGTGCTTTTACCCGGTTTTTTTCTTCTAGCGTTACTTTTGGCTGTAATGTAATTTGTGCATATTCGTATTGTGTGGGAACGGTGGGAATTTCGTCTTCCGATAATTCTTTAAAATGGTGCCGAACTTCGGCAGGAGTAACTTTTACATCTTCAACAATCTTCTGTTTCATTTGCTGACTTAGCAATTGATTTCGAATTCCCTCCTGCATCTCTGCTTTTATGGTAACAATTGGCTTTTTAAAGTATTCCTCAACGGCTTTTTCCGAACCGATGTACGAAATGTACATTTGCATTTGCTGGTCCATTCGTTGGTTTACCTGACTTGCTGTTACGTTAATTAATGTATCGTGTTCGGCTTCGGCTACCAATAGTTTGTCGATTAGAAACTGCTCCAGAATCTCACATTTCATATCGCCTTCCGAAGTAATTCCCTGTGCCAGTTGGTCGATGTTCATCCGTTCAATTTCCGACTTTAAAATTGTGTTTCCTCCAACCACGGCAACAATCTGGTCAATTACTTTGTCTTGCGCAAAGCCCGGTGTGGCTAAAAGTAATGCCAGAAAAAATATACTTGCTGTTTTAATAATCCTAATTTCTCGTTTCATTATTTACCTGTTATTCTGTTCGAAGTTTTTAATCGTGAACTTGTTTTTTCTAATTCCTTCTTTATAAATATTGTTTTCTGTCTCTTTTAGAAACTCAACTTTACGTTGGTTTAGTATAAGCTTTTTTATATTGTCTTGAACATATTCTAAAGGAGCTTGCTCGTTTTTTAATTTATAATCCTGAATGCGGACAAGATAATAATAAATTGAATCATTTAATTCAATCTGTTTATTATGAGTTAGAAATTGAGCGTCATTATCTATTTTTTCAGGGATATTATTTTTTACCGTTTCAAAATTTACCCATTTATCGATAAAAATATCGAATCCTTTGGCATATTGCAGGCAGTAATCTTTTAGTTCGGCTAGTCCCTCTTCTGTTGTATCGGCAATTAAACTTTTTAGCAGTGAGGGATTTGCTACTTCGTTTGGAGTTTTTACAAAAATTGCTTTAACAATATTTTTGTTTAAGTTAAATGCTGCTTTATTCGAGTTGTAATAGTCTTCAATTTGTTTCTGCGTAACGGTTGTATCCATTCGCTGGCGAATTAACTCGTTTTTATATTTGTAAATAATAAGCGAGTTCCGGTACTCTTCCAATTCGCGGGTAACATTTTTCTGTTCGGGAGTTAGATTTTCGTTTGCTTTTTGAATAAGCAATTCGTGTTTTACCCACTTTGTAATGTAATCGTTTGCCATTACAATACTATCGTTAACATCTAAGTCGGTTGGAATTATTTCGGCTAAATCGCTTGCATATAGCTTTTTATCGCTAACCTGAGCAACAATTTCTTTATCGGATTGAACCGGTTTCGAACAACCGAAAACCAAAAGTACTCCTAATAAAACGAAAATATATTTTGTGCCTTTTTTAAACACCCTTTACAGTTTTTAACAGCTTTTTATCGATTTTAACCGGGTATTTTTCACGCAACTCTTTTATCCACTCTTTTTCCAATTCGTTTTGATAGTCGGAGATATATAAACCGCGTGCCTCGTCGAGTGTTTTAGGCTCCGGAGGCAGTTTTTCTCCTCTGATAAATGTTAGTGTTTCGTTTAAATCTTCAGGTTTGCTTTTGCCCCAAACATAAAAATCGATTATAGGGTTGCTTCCTTCTTCCCAAATTCCGGAAGTAACCGTAAATACTTTTTTCTTTTCGTTTAATACCTGATTAACTTCTTCGGTTGTCATCCCCGACGAGTAGTATTTGTCAGCCTCTTCGCGAACTGTAGAGTCGTTGCAGGTTAAAATTTCGCCTTTAAAATGTTCTTTCCACATGTAGCGCTTTTTATCTTTTGCATAAAATTCTTCGAGACCTACCGTATCTTCAACGGCTTTGTTCCAAATTTTCTCTTCCGATATATTGAAAAGTAAAATACCATCGTGATACTCCTGCATCATATATTTGAATTCGGGGTATTTTTCCTCAAGTTTCGAATTTTCGAGGTTGGTAATTTCGTCAATTACCCAGTTATTAAAACTGTTAAAATAGGTGCCGGATTTAATGTTGTGTTTTGCAACAAAAACTCTGAGTTTATCGAATTTATACGTTTTCCCGTCAAGAGTAAACAACTCAAAATCTACATTTTCAAAACGGTCACCAATTTTTTTCTTTTTTAAAATTGCAATTCCATCGCTGTTTTCGCTGTAATTGTATTCGTCTTTTAGTTTATTTACAAAAGCTGTTTTACTGGTAATGCTCCGTGCCGGGTCGCGTTTAATCCGGGCTTCAATATCGGCTTTTGCTTTATCAAACGGAGGCACTCCTCGCTGGTTGAGCTTTTTTATAATATGAAAACCAAATTTTGTTTCAATGGGTTTTGTAAAATCGCCTATGTTTTTTAATGCAAACGCAGGTTCCGAAAATTCTCTAATAATTTGCCCCGATTTAAACCATGGCATTTTACCTCCCTGTTTTGCCGACCTTTTATCTTCCGATTCGGTTTTTGCTAACTCGGCAAAATCAGCTCCATCCAATAATTTTTTATATATCTTATCAATTTCAGCTCTCTTTTTTGCCTTCACTTCGGGCGACATATTTTTGGGAAACATTTTCATAATATGTGCAACTAAAAGCTCTCCCTGATTTTTCCGAATGTCATTCACTTTAATCAGATGAAACCCGTACGAGGTTCTGACTGGTTCGGAGATTTTCCCTACAGGAGTTGTAAATGCTGCATTTTCGAATGGAGCAACCATTTGAAACGCTGTAAAATATCCCAAAACTCCTTTGTTCTTTTTTGCCGACGGGTCGTTAGAATATTCAACGGCAGCTTCGCTAAAATCTTTTCCGGCAAGAATCTCTTTTCGTATTTTTTTAATTTTTTGAAGAGCCTCTTCTTCCTGCTCGGGTGTTGCATTTTTGGGAACAGTTATAAGAATATGGCTTGCATTCACCTCCTTATTCATACGGTCATACAACTCTTTTACCATCTTTTCGTTGTACTTTACATCGGTCAAATAGGGAGCTGCCAACTCTTTTCTGTAGCCGGCTAATTCGTTAATAAAGGCCGCGCTTGTATCCATTTTCAGGTTTTCGGCCTCCATCACTTTTAATTTGAAATTTATAAACAAATCAACATACTCTTCAGGAGTTTTTCTATCTGAATCGTCGTATAAGTTCGAGTTGTTCTTTTTATAAATACGTTCAAATTCCGATTTGCTTATTTTTTTATTCCCAATTGTAATTAGGGTCTCATTGTTTTGTGCATAACTGCTAATTGCAAAGCCACACGCAATTAGTAATGAAAAGATGATACGTTTCATAGAATATTAAATTAGTAAATAATTAAAACTGGATAGATTGATAAAACTGTTTATTTTGATTTTACCGGCTACTGTAATTTGGGGCCTCGCGTGTTATACTAACATCGTGCGGATGACTCTCAAGAATTCCGGCATTTGAAATTTTAGTAAACTTTGCCTCTTGAAGAGCGCTAATGTTTTGTGCTCCACAATATCCCATTCCGGCTCGTAATCCACCAATTAGCTGATAAAGCACTTCGTACAAACTTCCTTTAAAAGGTACCCGTGCAGCAATTCCTTCGGGAACAAGTTTTTTAATGTCCTCTTCCATGTCTTGGAAATAGCGGTCTTTCGAGCCTTTTTGCATCGCTTCAATCGAGCCCATTCCCCGGTACGATTTAAATTTTCTTCCCTGATAAAGAATTGTTTCGCCGGGAGATTCTTCTACTCCTGCAAATAGTCCGCCTGCCATAACCGAGTCGGCACCGGCAGCAATTGCTTTTACAATGTCGCCCGAATAGCGGATTCCACCATCGGCAATTACGGGTACTCCCGAGTTCTTTATTGCCTGCGATACACTGTAAATTGCCGAAAGTTGAGGAACACCCACTCCTGCAATAATCCGAGTTGTACAGATTGAGCCTGGTCCAATACCAACTTTAACAGCATCGGCACCGGCTTTTACAAGCGCAATGGCAGCTTCGGCAGTTCCAATATTACCGGCAACAATATCTTTTTCAGGATATTTCGATTTTATCTTTTTTAGTAGTTCTAAAACGCCTTTCGAATGTCCGTGAGCAGTGTCAATTACCAAAGCATCAACATCGGCTTTTACAAGTTCGTCAATCCTGTCCATGGTATCGCCGGCAATTCCAATTCCTGCAGCAACACGCAACCGGCCTTTTTCGTCTTTGCAAGCCAGTGGTTTATCTTTAGCTTTTGTAATATCTTTATAAGTAACCAGCCCGATTAATTTGTTATTTTTATCGACAACCGGCAGTTTTTCAATTTTATATTTTTGAAGAATGTCGGCAGCACTTTCCAAATCTGTCGATTCGGTGGTTGAAACCAAATTGTCTTTTGTCATTACTTCGTGAATGGGACGATTCATATTTCGCTCGAATCGCAGGTCGCGGTTGGTAACAATACCCACCAGAAACCTGTTTTTATCGACAACCGGAATTCCTCCAATTTTATACGATGCCATAATATCGAGCGCATCGCTAACGGTTTTTTCGGCGGTAATGGTAACCGGATCGTAAATCATACCGTTTTCTGCCCGTTTTACTGTTGTTACCTGATGGGCCTGCTCAACAATTCCCATATTTTTATGAATCACTCCAATTCCACCTTCCCGGGCAATGGCAATCGCCATCTTGTTTTCGGTAACTGTATCCATAGCTGCCGAAAGAATGGGAGTATTAATGGTTATTGAACGTGTGAATTTTGAAGAGAGATCGACGCTGCGAGGCAATACTTCTGAGTATGAGGGAACTAAAAGAACATCGTCGAAGGTTAAACCTTCAAATTGTATTTTATCCGAAAGAAACGACATGTTTTATTATTTTTATGTTTTTTTATTAATGCGCAAAACTACAAAAAAATAGCAGATTACGATGGAATATTTTTCTTACAACAACTGTTTTGAGCAATAAAAATTGTTAAACCACAGAATGATTTCTTAATTTGTATTAATGGAAAGTTTTCAGCAGATATTAATAAGGTATTGGGGGTATCCCGATTTTCGTCCTTTACAGCTCGATATTATTGAGTCGGTGGCCGATGGAAACGATACGCTTGGACTAATGCCTACCGGTGGTGGTAAGTCGATTACTTTCCAAGTGTTTTCGCTGTCGAAGGAGGGAATTTGCATTGTAATCACTCCACTGATCGCACTCATGAAAGACCAGGTTGAGAGCTTGAACCGGCGCGGAATTAAAGCGTTGGCAATTCATAGCGGGATGTCGGGGCGCGAAATTAAAATAACGCTCGACAATGCGGTCTGGGGCAAATATAAATTTCTTTACATTTCGCCCGAGCGGTTAAATTCAGACCGGTTCAGAGAGCGTCTGGAGCAGATGAATGTAAATCTTATTACAGTCGACGAAGCTCACTGTATCTCGCAGTGGGGCTACGATTTTCGCCCGAGTTATATGAATATTATTCGTTTACGCGAAATTCTTCCCAATGTTAATATTCTTGCATTAACTGCCACAGCCACACCTAAAGTTGCCGACGATATTCAGAAAAAACTGGGATTTCAAAAAAAGAATATTCTCAAAATGTCGTTTCAACGCAACAATCTCAGTTATCTGGTTCGTAATGTTGAAAATAAAATTGGCTATTTGGTCGATACGATTAAAAAAGTAAAGGGCTCGGGAATTATTTATGTACGGAGCCGGAGAGCGACACGCGAAATTGCCGATGAATTGAAAAAGAGTGCCATCTCTGCCGATTTTTACCATGCAGGGTTAAGTAATTTGGTGCGAAGTACAAAACAAGATAACTGGCTTGCCGGCAAAACACGGGTTATTGTAGCTACCAATGCTTTTGGAATGGGAATCGACAAGCCCGATGTTCGTTTTGTTATTCATATTCAACCGCCCGATTCGTTAGAGGCCTATTATCAGGAGGCGGGCAGGGCAGGGCGCGACGGCAAAAAATCGGCTGCTGTTTTGCTTTATAATAATACCGATACAACAAAGCTGAAAAAGCATGTTTCGGTGGCTTTCCCCGAGATGGCAAATATAAAACGTATTTACGATGCACTTTGTAATTATCTCGAAATTGCCGTTGGTTTTGGAAAAGGGCAGATTTTCGAATTTCATTTACAGGGATTTGCACAGGCGTTTAAATTTCAGCAGGCAATGGTTTATAACAGTCTGAAAATTTTGCAACGCGAAGGTTATCTCGAATTTACCGAAGAGGTGGATAGCCCGTCGCGGGTATGCTTTGTTGTTTCACGCGACGAATTGTACCGATTTCAGGTGGCAAATGCCAATTTCGATAGTTTTATTAAACTTGTTTTACGTTCGTATACCGGGCTGTTTAACGGTTATGTAGCTATTGACGAGGAGTTGCTGGCAAAACGGGCAGGCATCAATCAGGAACAGGTTTATAACTATTTAACGCATTTGCGAAAATCGAAAATTGTCGATTATGTACCCCGAAATCGTACGCCATACATCTATTTTGTTAAAGAACGGATATCGGTTGAACGGGTAAAAATTTCGAAAGAGAGTTACGATTTACGAAAAAATGAGCTGAAAAAAAGAATTGAAGCGGTAATTGAATACGGTACAAGTACAGTGAAGTGCCGGAGTCGTATGTTGCTTGAGTATTTTGGCGAAACCGATGCTGCCCCTTGTGGAACGTGCGATGTTTGTAAGTCGTTACAAACACTCGAACTTACCGCTTTCGATTTTGAGACCATTACAAAAGAGATAGAAAAGATTCTAATTGAGCCGGCAACCTACGAAACAGTTTTGTTGAAGTTAAAAGGCGACCAGTTAAAAAAACAGCAGGTAATAAAATGGCTGCTCGATAATAATAAAATTACGTACCGAATTGACGGCCGGTTGGAGTGGGGTGGAAATTAAAATTATTTCAGTTTAAATTGACGTACCACCATGTTGAATTCTTTTCAGCATGGTAAAGTTCGGTCGGTGACGAATATCGATATTCATTAGGACGAAATGCCAAACCCGAAAAGTGAGATTTGACCCGATACTAATGCTGATGAAATAGATTGTATAATCAATTGTAGAATTCTTTTTTTGAATTGGTAAATTCAATCATTTGTTTCCACGTTTCTGCACCACAAATAACTGAAATTATTCCGACAAGGAGGATTCAACCAATTGTGTAATTGGTTAATATGGCTCCTGAGGGCTTTTATGCTGCCAAAATTCCCCATTAATTTATCATCTGTATTTACATTTGTTAACATCTTGGATAACAGTGTATTATACGGATATTAGTCTGCGTGACATACAATTTATTAAATTATTATTACAAAAAAATGTGCATTTGTCCTAAAAATTAGAGTGAAACATTCCTCTAAATACTTATAAATATGTATATTTGGCATTTTTTAAAAAAAAGCACAGAACCAGTATTTGATACGTATTTAACATCAGAAGTAAAGATAAATTTTAATATTCATCTCCACACAAATTTTATAAAAACACAGTTAAGTTAGTGAGGATGATTTATAAACTATAACCATATTAACGACTATGAAAAAAATTATTTTCACTATAGGCATAATCTTTTTATTAGGGATTGTCTCTATGGCACAGAACGTAGGAATTGGGCAATTAAATCCTACAAATACATTACATGTAACGCCTGTAACACAAGGAGATGATCCTGTAAGAATCGATGGACTACAGGCATTTTCTATTGCAGACACTATGATTTTAGTGGTAAATCCGGAAACTGGTATTCTTAGGTATATGAGTGCTTCAACCTTTGCCAATATCATTGGAGTAACTTCCTTAGATTCTTCAGATGTAGTTTCTCTTATTTATAATTATGGCGATACTCTGATTAGTAAATCTACTTTTATTACCAGATTAGGCGACAGCCTACTTAATAATGAAGCATTTATTACTAATCTGGCAGATTCCATTAATACCGACAACCAAAATATTGAGAATCTAAGTCTGAATGGAGCTATTTTGACTGTTGGGATTGAAAATGGAGCCAGTCAAAGTATTGATTTATCGTCGTTGTCAACTGTAATTGGGTCAGATACCGACGACCAAAATCTGGCACTCACCACCGACAGTCTGTTAATCGACGACGGTGCTGGCGTTTCGGTAACCGACCTCGGAAACAGTTTGGTTTCGAATACGAATTTTGTTACCAATTTAGGCGACACGCTTTTTGTTACCCAAAACTTTTTAGACAGTCTGAGTAACTATTTAACCGCCAACGAAACCGTAACCACACTAACCAATAATGGCGACGGAACTTATACCTACACATCGGAAGATGGTACAATTACCACCATTAATGTAGTTGCCGATATTTACAACTACGGCGATACGCTATTAAGTAATACTACATTTGTTACTGCACTTGGCGACACGTTGTTAAGCAACAGCTCTTTCGTTACGAATTTAGGCGATACATTGATAAACAACAGTACCTGGTTAACTGAGCTACAAGATTCGATTGATACCGACGACCAAAATCTGACACTCACCACCGACAGTTTGTTAATCGACGACGGTGCTGGCGTTTCGGTAACCGACCTCGGAAACAGTTTGGTTTCGAATACGAATTTCGTTACCAATTTAGGCGACACGCTTTTTGTTACCCAAAACTTTTTAGACAGTCTGAGCAACTATTTAACCGCCAACGAAACCGTAACCACACTAACCGATAACGGCGACGGAACTTATACCTACACATCGGAAGACGGAACCGTTACCACCATCGATGTGGTAGCCGATATTTACAACTACGGCGATACGCTGTTAGGTAACACAACATTTGTTACAGCATTTGGCGACACGTTGTTAAGCAACAGCTCTTTCGTTACGAATCTTGGCGACACATTGATTAATAACAGTACCTGGTTAACTGAGCTACAAGATTCGATTGATACCGATGACCAAAATCTGACACTCACCACCGACAGTCTGTTAATCGACGACGGTGCTGGCGTTTCGGTAACCGACCTCGGAAACAGTTTGGTTTCGAATACGAATTTCGTTACCAATTTAGGCGACACGCTTTTTGTTACCCAAAACTTTTTAGACAGTCTGAGCAACTATTTAACCGCCAACGAAACCGTAACCACACTAACCGATAACGGCGACGGAACTTATACCTACACATCGGAAGACGGAACCGTTACCACCATCGATGTGGTAGCCGATATTTACAACTACGGCGATACGCTGTTAGGTAACACAACATTTGTTACAGCATTTGGCGACACGTTGTTAAGCAACAGCTCTTTCGTTACGAATCTTGGCGACACATTGATTAATAACAGTACCTGGTTAACTGAGCTACAAGATTCGATTGATACCGATGACCAAAATCTGACACTCACCACCGACAGTCTGTTAATCGACGACGGTGCTGGCGTTTCGGTAACCGATCTTGGAAACAGTTTGGTTTCGAATACGAATTTCGTCACCAATTTAGGCGACACGCTTTTTGTTACCCAAAACTTTTTAGACAGTCTAAGTAATTATGTAACCGCCAACGAAACAGTAACTACACTAACCGATAACGGCGACGGAACTTACACCTACACATCGGAAGATGGTACAATTACCACCATCGATGTAGTGGCTGATATTTACAACTACGGCGATACGCTGTTAAGTAACACAACATTTGTTACTGCACTTGGCGACACGTTGTTAAGCAACAGCTCTTTCGTTACGAATCTTGGTGACACGTTGTTAAACAACAGTACTTGGTTAACTGAGCTACAAGATTCGATTGATACCGACGACCAAAATCTGGCACTCACCATCGACAGTCTGTTAATCGACGACGGTGCTGGAGTTTCGGTAACCGACCTCGGAAACAGTTTGGTTTCGAATACAAATTTTGTTACCAATTTAAGCGATACACTTTTTGTTACCCAAAATTTTTTAGACAGTCTGAGCAACTATTTAACCGCCAACGAAACCGTAACTACACTTACCGATAACGGCGACGGAACTTACACCTACACATCGGAAGATGGTACAATTACCACCATTAATGTAGTTGCCGATATTTACAACTACGGCGACACACTATTAAGCAACAGCTCTTTTGTTACGAATTTAAGCGACACACTTTTTGTTACCCAAAACTTTTTAGACAGTCTGAGCAACTATTTAACCGCCAACGAAACAGTAACTACACTTACCGATAACGGCGACGGAACTTACACCTACACTTCGGA
>Ga0256831_1000543_pt1 | contig 19510 bp, 17 predicted proteins | sample 132544metaG_FD_189087 | JGI IMG/M metagenome (GOLD analysis project Ga0256831, IMG submission 189087) | Hydrothermal vent microbial communities from Lau Basin, Pacific Ocean - 132-544 | ecosystem: Environmental > Aquatic > Marine > Hydrothermal vents | place: Pacific Ocean: Lau Basin | collected... | reverse complement strand
AGCCATTTACTCTAGAAAATGCCAAAAAAAGTATCAAAGAGGCCAAAATCGTGGCCAAAACCACAAACTTCGTGCGCGATATCGTCAACACCCCTCCAAACGAGATCTATCCCGAAAGCTTCGCCAAATTGGCTAAAGAGGTAGCCAAAGAGGAGGATCTGCATATTGATATCTTGGATGAAAAAGAGCTCAAAAAAGAGAAGATGGAAGCGTTCTTGGCGGTGGGTCGAGCCAGCGCTCATCCACCCCGCCTCGTGCATCTGCGCTACACTCCCAAAGATGCAAAAGCCAAAATCGCCATCGTCGGCAAGGGTCTTACCTACGACAGCGGGGGTCTCAGTCTCAAACCAAGTGAGTATATGGTGACGATGAAAGCGGACAAGAGTGGAGCCAGTGCGGCTCTTGGCATCATCAAAGCGGCCAAGAAGCTGGAACTTCCAGTAGAGATCCACGCTATTTTGGGGCTGGCCGAAAACATGATAGACGGCAACGCCTACAAACCAGACGATGTGCTTCGAGCCAAAAACGGCAAAACGATAGAGGTACGCAACACCGACGCCGAGGGGCGACTGGTACTGGCTGACTGCCTTTGCTACGCCCAAGAGAAGGTAGAGCCGGACTTCATCATCGATATGGCCACTCTTACGGGAGCCTGTGTGGTGGCGTTGGGAGAGTATACGAGCGGCGTAATGGGACATAGCGACGAGCTGCGCTCCTCTATGCTGGCTGCCGCCCAAGCTAGTGGAGAGTTGGCGGGTGAGCTCCCTTTCAACCGCTACTTGCCAAAACTACTGGAATCCAAGATAGCAGACATCAGCAACATCAGCTCTTCCAGATATGGCGGAGCCATCACGGCGGCTCTTTTTTTGAGTGAGTTTATCGAAGAAAAAAACAAAGACAAATGGGTACACCTCGATATCGCAGGCCCTGCCTTCGTAGAGAAAGAGTGGGGATACAACCCCTATGGCGCTAGTGGAGCAGGTGTGCGGATGGTAATCAAATGGCTGCAAAAAGAGTTCGTCTACAATAAAAAGCACCCATAGGAGTGTGCTATAATTGCGCCTAAAAAAGGAACCAAATGGGTCTTAGTGTAGGAATCGTAGGACTTCCAAACGTAGGTAAATCGACCACTTTCAACGCCCTTACAAAAGCACAAAACGCAGAGGCGCAAAACTACCCCTTCTGTACCATCGAGCCAAACAAGGCGGTAGTACCTGTCCCAGATCCCAGGCTCGAAGAGCTGGCCAAGATCGTCAACCCACAACGCATCCAGCACTCCACCATCGACTTTGTGGATATCGCCGGACTCGTGAGAGGAGCCAGTAAAGGCGAAGGACTTGGCAATCAGTTTTTGAGCAATATTCGAGAGACCGATATGATACTGCATATGGTCAGATGTTTTGATGACGGCAACGTCACCCACGTAGAAGGCAGCGTCGATCCTATCCGAGACATCGAGATCATCGAAACAGAGCTGATTTTCGCCGACTTGCAGCAGCTGGAAAAAAAGATAGAGCGGCTCAAAAAGCAGGCGAAAGCGGACAAAAAGATCGCCCCGATCCTCGCGGTGGCCCAAGAACTCAAAAGTCATCTTGAGGAGCTAAAGCCCGTGCGAACTTTTGAAAACAAAAACGAGGCTTTTGAGCAGCTCAACAAGGAGCTTAGGTTCCTTAGCGCCAAGCCGGTGATCTTCGGTGCCAACGTGGACGAAGAGGGAATGCTCGAAGACAACGAGTATGTCAAAAAGGTCAAGGAGTATGCAAAAGAGGTGGGCGCGGATGTGATCAAGCTCTGCGCCAAGCTCGAAGAGGAGCTGGTGGGTCTAAGCGACGAGGAGGCTAAAGAGCTACTAAAGGAGATGGGCGTGGAAGAGAGCGGATTGGACAAGATCATCCGCACAGCCTTCGAGCGCTTGGGACTGATCAGCTACTTTACTGCCGGCGTCAAAGAGGTGCGCAGCTGGACCATCCACAGAGGCTGGACGGCTCCACAGGCTGCCGGCGTGATCCACAAAGATTTTGAAAAAGGCTTTATCAGAGCCGAAGTGATAGCCTATGAGGATTTTATCAAATACGGCGGCGAACAAGGGGCCAAAGAGGCCGGGAAGATGCGCCTAGAAGGCAAGGACTACATCGTCCAAGACGGCGACGTGATGCACTTTCGCTTCAACGTCTAGAGAGCACCACCCCACCCTCCAGATGGTAGGTGTAGGGAAACTGATCGAAAGCCGCCAGAGCCGCGATCTCGTGGGTGGCACTCAGCTCCTCCACATCACGCTTGAGTGTTGCGGGATTGCAGGAGATATAAATGATGTTCTCAAACTCCTTCGCCACGTCTCTTGTTGCGCTATCGAGCCCGCACCTGGGCGGATCTACGAAGACGGTGCGAAAATCGTAGCTTTGCAGATCGATACCTTGGAGTCTACGAAATTTGCGCTCACCCCGCAAAGCCTCGGCCACCTCTTCGGCGCTCAGGCGTACGAACTCCACATTTTCGACACCATTCATCGCTCTATTCTCCTTGGCCGCTTTGATGCTGGTCTTGCTCACCTCGGTCGCCAAGACTTTGCCAAAATTTTGCGCCAATGGCAGTGTGAAATTACCGGCCCCACAGTAGAGTTCCAGCAGATCGCCACCAAAATCTCGGCTCTGCTTCAAAGCCCACTCTATCATCTTGATATTGACGAAAGGATTTGGCTGGGTGAAGCTCCCCTCATAGTGGCGGTAGCGATAGCTTTTTCCCTCTATGGGCAACTTTTCGCTGATATAGTCTTGGCTCAGCACCACCTTCTGGCCACGACTGCGCCCGATGAGATGGATACCTAGCTCTTTGGCCACTGCTCTTGCCACCTCTTCCCATGCGCTACCCAGCTTCCTATGATAGACCAGCGTCGCCAGCACCTCGCCGCTAAGCCCACTTAAAAAATCGATGCGAAAAAGCTTGTGTGAGAGTACTTCGTCATTTTGCAACCATTGCATCAGCTTTGGCATCTTCTCAAAGATTGGCTTAAGCACGATCGGACACTCATCGATCGCGATCTTGCCACCATCCGTGGCGTACATCGTATAGTGCGGCACATCGTCATAAAATCGGATACCAAACTCTCCACGGGCTCGAAAATGGCTCTGGGGTGAGGTAAAAATCTGTGGCTTTTGGCCAAAGAGTTCGCTGAATTTTTCCACTTTCAAAGCGAGCTGTCTGTCGTAGTCGGGATAAAGTGTGCAGCTGCCACACTTGCCAAAATATGCGCAATTCATCGTTTTTTCAACCTTGATTGGGTATCATAGATGCAATTATATCTTAAAGGTTTTGCATGGATCTAAGTATCGTGATACTTGCAGCGGGGCAAGGCACGAGGATGAAGAGCGCCCTGCCCAAAGTCTTGCACAAAATCAGCGGTCGGCCAATGATCTGGCATATAGTCAAAGAGGCCAGGAAACTGAGTGACGATATTACAGTAGTGCTCTATCATGAAGCCCAGACCATTCGATCCTATCTGGAAGAAAATTTCGGAAATCTTCGCTTCCATATCCAAGACCATGAAAATTTTCCCGGAACCGGCGGTGCTTTGAGGGGTATGGAGTTTGAAGCCGATAAAGTCTTGGTGCTCAATGGCGATATGCCCCTGATTCAAGCGAGTGAACTGGAGAAATTTTTGCAAGTGGACGCCGATATCGTCATGAGCGTCATCGACCTAGAAAACCCTCACGGCTACGGTCGTGTGATAATCGAAGATACAGAGGTGGAATGTATCGTGGAACACAAAGATTGCGGGGAGGAGGAGCTTGCCGTCACTACCGTCAATGCGGGCGTCTATCTTTTCAAAAAGGAGATCCTTGCGAAATATCTGCCCAAACTCTCCAATGACAATGCCCAAAAAGAGTATTACCTCACGGACATCGTCGCCTTGGCCAAAAGAGATGGCTACACCATCAAGCCTATTTTTGTAGATGAAGAGAACTTCAAAGGTGTCAATTCCAAAGTGGATCTGGCCCTGGCAGAGGAGATGATGCAAGAGCGTATAAAAAAACACTGGATGAGCGAAGGTGTCATTTTTCGTTTGCCTAAGACCTCATTTGTAGAAATCGATGTGGAATTTGAAGGAGAGTGTGAAGTGGAGAGCGGCTGCACCCTCCATGGCAAGAGTCGTATCCTCAGCAGCCATATCAAAGCGAACAGCGTCATAGAAGAGAGCGAAATTCGCTACAGCACTGTAGGCCCCCTCGCGCGTGTGCGACCTGGAAGTATCTTAGAAGACACCCATATCGGCAACTTCGTGGAAGTCAAAAAATCACACCTCAAAGGGGTCAAGGCTGGACACTTGAGTTATCTAGGCGATAGCGAGATTGGTGAAGGGACCAACATCGGTGCCGGTACCATCACCTGCAACTACGACGGCAAGAAAAAATACAAGACAATCATCGGTAAAAACGTCTTCGTAGGCAGTGACACACAGCTGGTGGCTCCTGTAAAAATCGAAGATGAGGTGATCATCGCCGCAGGCACCACCGTCACCAAAGATATCCCCAAAGGCTCTTTGGCCATTTCACGTGCTCCTTTGAAGATCGTCAAAGATTTTTACTATAAATTTTTTGGGAAGAAGCGATGTTGAAAGATAAAAAGATACTTCTAGGAGTCAGTGGCTCCATAGCCATATACAAATCTCTCGAACTGCTGCGCCTTTTTAAAAAAGCGGGAGCGAAGGTCAAAGTGATTCCCACTCCCGCAGCCAAACGTTTCATCACTCCCCTCACTTTCGAAGGAGCCGGCAGCGAAGAGGTGCTCGATGAGCAGACTGAGAGCTGGCACAACCGCAACAATCACATCCACGTAAGCGAAGATTATGATATTTTGGTGATCGCCCCTGCTACGGCCAATACCATCAACAAACTCTCCAACGGTATCGCCGACAATCTACTGCTCCAAACGGCTCTGGCTTTTGACAAACCAAAGATATTGGCTCCCTCGATGAATACGAAGATGTATAAAAACCGCTTCACAGAAGCCAGTCTCAAGCTGTTGCGACTAAACGGCTATCAGATCATCGAGCCTGTCACCAAGGAGCTCGCCTGCGGCACGGAGGGTATAGGTGCAATGGCCGAGGTAGAAGACATCTTCTACACTGCCGCTAGAGCACTTCTGAGTGACGATTTTTGGAGAGATCGCTACGCTATCGTCACGGGAGGCGGCACCATAGAGCGGATCGACGATGTGCGCTATATCTCCAACTTCTCCAGCGGCAAGCAGGCCTGTGCCCTGGCTACCGCCCTCTATCTCAAAGGAGCAAAAGTGGAGCTCATCACAACCAAAGAGTGCCAGAAACTGCCAAAAGATATCGAACTTTTCAAAGTAGAGTCGGCTCAGCAGATGAAAGAGTATCTAGACGAGCGCATACGCGTGGCCAAAAAAGGGATCCTCAAGAAGCCAGACCTCGTCAACGACCTCACCCAACCCCAGCTCATTCAAAAAAAACCCTATCTTTTTATGGCGGCGGCGGTTACGGACTATCGGCCCAAATATCCCCAAAAAGGCAAACTCAAAAAAGAGCATATCGGTGACGAATGGTGCTTGGAGCTGGTCAAAAATATCGATATCCTCTCCTCTATCGACAAAGAGGGGATCGTCACCATCGGCTTCAAAGCGGAGATGGACGAAAACACGGCACTCCAAAACGCCCAAAAAATGCTCCAGCAAAAAAATCTCGACGCAGTATGCCTCAACCTCGTCAAAGGAGCCACATCTTTTGGTAGCGATCAAAACCAAATCCTCTTTATCACCGAGGATAAAATAATCAAAAGTCCTATAAAAGATAAATTGGAACTAGCCCTCGATATCACCGAAATCGCAAAGGCCTTGGATGAATAGGCCTCGCCATGTCGCCATCATCATGGACGGTAACGGCCGCTGGGCCGAGGCCAAAGGGCTCCCTCGTATCAAAGGACATGAAAAGGGGGCAGAGGTAGTGCGACAGATCACGACCTTTTGCGCCAATCATCCCGATATAGAGGTACTTACTCTCTACGCCTTCAGCACTGAAAATTGGAAACGTCCCAAGATGGAGGTGGAGTTTTTGATGAGGCTACTGGATAAATGGCTGCAAAAGGAGCTCCCCACCTACAAAAAAGAAAACGTACGCTTCGAGGTGATCGGCGATATCTCCCGATTCAGCAAAAAGCTACAAGATCGCATCGCTTATACCAAAGAGCTCACCAAAGACAATACCCGCCTCACCCAAGTCCTGGCTCTCAACTACGGCGGCAGAGACGAGATAGTGCGTGCCTGCAGGCGAGCACGAGCCAGTGGCGAGGAGATCACGGAAGAGAATTTTGAAAAGTTTATGGACTCCCAGCTTGGGGATGTGGATATGCTGATCCGAACAGGTGGTGAAAAACGCATCTCCAACTTCTTGCTTTGGCGTATCGCCTATGCCGAACTCTTCTTTAGCGATACCTTTTGGCCAGACTTCACGCCTAAAGAGCTAGAAGGTATGCTCGAAGAGTTCGCCAGGCGGAATCGCCGTTTTGGAGGGATATAGTGCTCTATCTGTTTATCTTTTTAGCAGGGCTTGTTTTTGGCTCCTTTTTGAATGTAGTGATCTTGCGACTACCGGAGGGCCAAAGCATAGTCTATCCCGGCAGCCACTGTCCAAAATGTGGCCAAAAGCTTCGATGGTGGCACAATATCCCACTGCTGAGCTGGCTGCTTCTAGGTGGCAAGTGTGCCTACTGCAAAGCACCCATCAGTATCCAATACCCGCTGGTGGAGCTTGGAACCGGCTTTTTGTTTTTGGGAGTTTTTTTCTTGCATCCCGACATCCATGGTCTTGTCACCGCTATCGTCTTTTCACTTCTTTTGGCTCTTTCTTTGATCGATCTGCAATACAAAGCGGTGCCAGATAGTCTCAATCTCACAGCCGCCTTTTTGGCCATCTTCAGCTCCCCAGATATTTGGACCAACCTCAAAAACGCTCTTCTCGTGGCTGGCGCTTTGGCGATGCTGAGATTTTTAGTCAGCTATTATGTCAGCAAAAAAGAGCAGATGAGACTAAAAAAGCGCATCGAAAATGCTCCATGGTTGACCCACTTCTACCCCCGCTTCGTGATGATCGAAGCCATGGGTGAAGGAGATATCATCGTAGGATTTGCGATGGGAGCGATTTTGGGTCTGCAAAAGACCCTCGTAGCCATCTTTTTGGCCGCCCTTTTCGCTCTGCCGGCCTCCATCTACGCAAGATGGCGCCAGGGTGAGGCTGAGCTGCCCTTCATACCCTTTTTGGTCCTTGGTACGCTCGTAGCCTATGTTCTTGGAGATCGTATCTGGGAGATGGTGGGTGTCTAAACTCTCGAACTATCTGGGCAACCAACTTTTTGGCTCCTTTCTAAGCTTTTTTCTGCCACTTTTTGGAATAGCCAGCCTCCTATTTTTTATCAAGCTGGTCTCCGTCACCGCCGTGATACAGGTCGGTTTTTGGGAGCTTATGGAGCTCTATCTTTTTATTTTGCCCCAAATCCTGTTTTTTACATTGCCAATAGCCTTTTTCGCTGCCGGCGTGGGTGCACTGCATAGACTCTCTTTCGAGTATGAGACCATCGCTCTTTTTTCTCTTGGTATCTCTCCTGGCAAAATCGTTACCTTTTTCAGAGGATTTGGTACACTTTTGAGCATAGCACTTTTGCTCCTTTCTTTGATCCTTATCCCCCAAGCCAAACAGCTCTACAAAGGCTTCGTCGTCTACAAAAAGGTCCAAGCCAAAATCAATATCAAGCCGAGCGAATTTGGCCACCGTTTTGGGGATTGGTATCTCTTTATCGAAAAAAAGGGACCAAAGGGATATGAAAACGTGGCTTTGTACAATCAAAAGCTCCAAAACCAAGAGAATTTCATCATCGCAAAAAGAGCACAGATAGACAACGAGCAAGGATTGAAACTCTCTTTGCACTATGGACATGCCTATACTTATCAGCCAGACAGACTCAAACAGATCGATTTTGAAACTTTGGTACTTTATGACACTTCGGCTAGCCACTTCTTTCACTACAAAGACCCTTTTGCATACTGGATGGAGTCTCTTTCAAACCATCGTAGAGCCTACGATTTGACACTTTTCGTACTCTTTTCCCTTTTTCCGCTGGCTTCACTCTATTTTCTTGTGGCTCTTGGCATCCACAATCCCAGATATGAAAAGGGCAATATCTTTTTGAAAGCCCTGGGCGTCATGGCTCTATATTTTGGAATAAGTTTTGGTATATCCAAAGCCCTGGGCTTTTGGGCCTTGGCCTTCGCTCCTGTTTGGCTCGTTTTGGGGATGATTTACTACAACCAAAAAGTCGCTAAAAGGTACTAGATGCGTGTTAAAGCGGTTATCGCATACGACGGCAGCAGATTCGAAGGCTTCCAAAGCCAAAAACATACTGCAAATACCGTCATGGGTCATCTTGAAAGATCGTTAAAAAAATTAGGAGTCGATAGTAAAATCGTCGGGAGTGGTCGAACCGATCGAGGTGTGCACGCTACAGCTCAGGTGATCCACTTCGATCTGCCCTCATTTTGGGAGCTGGAGCGATTTGGCAGCTATTTTCAAAAAAATCTAGGCCCATTTGTGCAGCTGCGACGACTATCTGCAGCTTCGGCCAATTTCCATGCCAGGTTCGACGCGAAGTCCAGAGCCTACCGCTATATCCTCAGCTCCACTTCTCCCTCTCCCTTCGAGGCGGCCTATCTTTGCTACGAACCACACCTCCACAAGGAGTCGATCACCCAAGCACTGAGACTTTTCGAGGGACGGCACGATTTTGCGTATTTTATGAAAACAGGGAGCGATACCAAAAGCAGTATACGCACCATCTACCGTACAGCCACCTACGAATATAGAGGACGTTTCGTACTCTATATCGAAGGGGACGCCTTTTTGCGAGCACAAGTGCGGATGATGGTGGCATTTTTGCTCGAAATCTCGCGAGGCAAGCTCACCATCGCCCAGCTAAAAGAGCAACTGGCCAAAAAGGCCAGATACTCCTCCACCCTAGCCCCTCCCGGGGGACTTTATCTATGCCGTGTGGTCTACTCCACGAAGGCTGCACTCATATAGCCCACCACTGCACTTTGATCACCACTGGCATCCGCACTGGTGCGATAGTCGAGGATACGTGGCTTCAGACCCAAAGCACGGGCTGCGAGAATGATTGCCTCCAATCCTATTTTACCGCATGCCTCACATCCGTTGTGCAGTTCGCTCACATCCAAGTCGTGTACCGCTTTGAGGCAGTGCATATCCAAAGCCTCAGCCTCTTTGAGTGGATAGTAGTGGCTTAGATCGGTACTGATAACGACGGCGTTGTCCGGGTCTTTGAGCACCGTCTCACAGATCTTGGCCAGATGTACAGGATCTTCCGCCCCATATACAAGCTCTATCACTTTGCTCTGGGGTAGATAGTGATGGATAAATGGCATCTGTGTTTCGGTACTGTGTTCCGCATGGGCCTCGGGAACGAAGCCTATACCAAAGAGTTCGGCTAGATGCTGTAGATACTCTTTGTCTATCGCCAAATCTCCACAAGGTGTTTCGTAGCTGTCAAAAAAGCTTCCGCTCACCCCTTCGAGATAGACTCTATGGCTTGGCCCTATCACCACCACCCGTTTGGGTTTGGAGTTGGCCAAGACCCGGTGGGCTATATTGGCGGTAAAGCCACTATAGACATAGCCCGCATGTGGCGCTATGATGGCACGTGGCTTGATAGAGAGCACATCGCTATCTACAAGCGCTTTGTCCAAAATGGAGTTGAACTGAGTGATCATCGTCTCCACTTCCCCACAACTTGCGGGATAGAAAGCTCCAGCCACACTCGCTTTTCGTTTCATTTGTACTCCTTTAGTGTATAATTGCACTCATTATACCATTTAAGGGAATGGATGCTTAAAGAAAACTTCAAAACTTTTCTTCTAGTTATTATTTTAATACAATTTTATAGATTTTTTGTGCTACTAAACGCACAAATAGATCTCTATGTGGACGAGGCCTACTACTGGGGCTGGAGCCGGCACCTCGATTTTGGTTACTACTCCAAACCTCCCATGATCGCATGGGTGATCGCTCTGTTTACCTCCATCTGTGGCGAGAGTGAGATCTGTATCAAGCTGCCCTCCCTCGTTCTTTATCCCATCACCTCCATTTTCGTCTACTTGATAGCCAAAGAGCTTTTCGACGAACGCACCGCTTTTTGGAGTGGTGTGGCATTTTTGACCCTGCCAGCGGTCTCTTTGAGCTCGCTCATCGTCTCCACCGATGTGGTGCTGCTACTCTTTTGGGCGATGGCACTCTATTTTTTCATCAAAGCTATCAATACCGACAAAAACCTCTACTGGGCTCTAGCGGCAGTGGCTGCCGGCGGGGGGCTGCTGAGCAAATATACGATGATCATCTTTTTGCTCGGTGTCTTTTGCTTTTTGGCTCTGGATCCTAGATATCGACGCCATCTCAAAAATCCAAAGCTCTATCTGACGATTTTGGTAGCTGCAATCATCTATTTTCCAAATCTTGTCTGGAATGCCGCACACCAATATATCAGCTTTGTCCACACCAAGCAAATCAGTGGAATAGAGAGTGGATCGCATTTTCATATCGGTAAAATGCTAGAATTTTTGGGAGCGCAGTTTCTCGTCTTTGGTCCTATCTTTTTTGGAGCTTTTTTATGGATTGTATGGAAGCGACCCAAATCCACACCCTACAAGCTGCTGCTTTGCTTCAGTGTCCCTTTTTTGGCCATCATCACTCTCCAAGCCTTTCTATCCAAAGCTTTGGCCAACTGGGCGGCACCCACCTACATAGCCGCTACGGTGTTGGTGGCTGCATATCTGCTTTATTATAAAAAAACGAAGCTGCTCATAGCAGGTATAGTTCTCAACATTTTACTAGCACTTGGCTTCTATCACTACCACGCCATCACCCATCTACTGGGTATGCAACTCACGGCCAAAAACGATCCATTCAAACGGGTACGTGGCTACAAGGAGCTGGCCGGGAAGCTCGAGCCTTTTATCAAACGCTATCCAAAAACCCATCTACTTTTCGACGATCGCACCACCATGGCCGAGATGATCTACTATCTTCGTCCCCACCCCTTCGATGCGGTGATGTTCAATCCTTCACACCAGCCAAAAAGCCAATACCACCTCTTCACCGACCTCAACGACCACCTAGGAGAGGATTTTTTGTATATCACCGCTTCACCTATCGACAAAGCAGCGCCCTATTTCGACCAAGCCAAAAAAGTGGGCACTATCCATATCCCACTCTATCCCCACTACGAAAGAGTCTATCACCTCTATCTACTCCAGGGTTTTCGGGGGTATTGATGAGAGTTTTGGTGTTACTGCTTGCAGGGTGTGCTCTTTTTTACCTTTTTCCCCAGATTGATCTGTGGTTTAGCGCTCTTTTTTACAAAGGAGGTTTCTATCTCAAAGATACCCTCTTGGCCAAAACGATCTACAAAGCCACTATCTGGATCACCACAAGCTTCGCTATGGGTGCACTCTTGCTATTGATCCTCGAGTGGCTTTTGAAAAAGGAGTGGGTGGCAAAAAAGGTGCTGGCGTATCTGCTTTTGGTGCTGTTTTTGGGACCGGGCCTTATCGTCAATGTGCTATTGAAAAATCACTTCGGTCGCGCCAGGCCTAGCCAGATCGAAGCCTTTGGCGGTACCAAACATTTCACCCCGGCTCTCATGATCACCAATCAGTGCCAAAAGAACTGCTCTTTTAGTAGCGGCCATGCGGCTGCGGCCTTTTACTTTCTAGCCTTCCTCCCACTGCTAAGAGGCCGGGCCAAACGTTTCGCCTTACTAGCCGCTTTGACCTGGGGAAGCTTGGTGGGGATGGTACGGATAGTCCAAGGAGGCCACTTTTTAAGCGACGTCTACTGCAGTGCGGTAGTGGTGTGGGGAGTGAGTGTGCTGCTTTATTATCTTATGTTTGAAAGGAAAATGGTATGAAACTCTCGGTTGTGATCCCGGTGATGAACGAAGAGGAGAATATCGAACCGCTATTCAAAGCTTTGCGAGAGGCTTTGGAAGGGCTTGACTATGAGCTAATCTTCGTAGACGACGGCTCGACGGACAACACAGTCCAAAAGATCAAGGAGCTGGCAGATGAGCGTACCAAGCTTTTGGTGCTGAGCCGCAACTTTGGCCAAAGTCTGGCGATGGCGGCAGGTATCGACGCCGCTACGGGCGACGTGATCGCCACGATCGACGGAGACTTGCAAAACGATCCAAGAGATATCCCTATAATGCTAGAAAAGATGCAAAAAGAGGGGTGGGACGTGGTGGCTGGTGTGCGAGCCAATCGCCAAGATGGACTGGTGCTTCGCAAGATCCCCAGCAAGATCGCCAACTGGATCATACGCAAAAGTACAGGAGTCTATCTCAAAGATTACGGCTGTACTTTGAAGCTATTCAAAAAAGATGTAGCCAAAAACTTGGGTCTTTATGGAGAACTACATCGATTTATCCCAGTACTGGCCAAACTCTATGGTGCCAAGATGACGGAGATGAACGTACGCCACCACCCCAGACTCCATGGCCATAGCAAATATGGGATCGGGCGCACCTTCAAAGTGATCAGCGATCTTATGCTGATGCTCTTTTTTCAAAAGTACGGCACCAAGCCGATGCACCTTTTTGGGACACTGGGCTTTGGGATGCTCTTTATCGGGATTCTTATCGATCTGTATCTTTTTGTGCTCAAGCTCTTTGGCCACGATATCGGTGGGCGGCCACTATTGATCCTTGGCGTGATGCTCACACTTGCCGGTATCCAGCTCATCACCACAGGCTTTTTGGCCGAGATCATGATGCGCACCTATTACGAGTCCCAAAACAAAAAGCCCTATGTGGTGCGTGAAGTCTACGAAGGAAAATAGTGAAAAAACTCAAGCTGGCGATCAAGATCATTCTATCGCTAGCCCTTTTGTGGTTCGTACTTGGCCAAATCGATCCAGACAGACTCCTGGGACTGCTGCACCGCTACGATCCATGGTGGCTGATCATAGCCTTTGTGCTCTACAATCTTTCAAAGATCATCGCCTCCTTTCGCCTCAATTACTACTTCAAAGACCTAGGTCTTAGGCTTTCACAGTGGCAGGCTCTTAGGCTCTACTATGTAGGGATGTTTTATAATCTCTTTTTGCCAGGAGGCGTCGGGGGAGATGGCTACAAAATCTATCTGCTCCAAAAATACCATAATCCCGGATACAAACCCCTCGTAGCCGCTACCTTGCTCGATCGCCTCAGTGGCCTGGTGGCTCTTCTTTTTTTGGCAGGTGCGCTCTTTTTGTTCAGCAGCTATGCCAAGCTCTTCCCATGGCTAGTCTGGCTCGACATAGTCTGCCTCGTAGCTCTTTATCCCATCTTTTTGCTTTTGCACAAAAGGCTCTTTGGTAGGTTCACCACCTATTTGTGGCAGACCACCCTACTGGGTCTAGCGGTCCAGATGGTCCAGCTGCTCTCGGCCTACGCCATCATCCAGGCTCTGCCGACTCAAGTACCGCTCATCGACTTCTTGACCCTCTTTTTGATCTCTAGCGTAGTGGCGGTGCTGCCACTCACCATCGGTGGCGTGGGTGCGAGGGAGTTTACCTTTTTATACGGGATGAAGCTACTAGGACTCGATCCCTCCAGCGGGATAGCCTTTAGCTTTCTTTTCTTTCTCATCTCCGCCCTCTCCTCAGGCCTCGGGATATTTTTTATCCACAAACCTTATTCCAATGAGTGATAGATATTTTCTTGGAACACTCCTTTAATTTTTCCTTGCAATGTACCATATAAAGGCACCTCCACACTTCGGTGAGGATCGAAAAGTATCAGCTGTGCCTTGTAACCCTCTTCTATTTTACCAAGCTTTTCATTCAAAAAGCAGGCGGGATTGGCCGAGAGCAGTTCGGTGAGTTTGGGCATATCGATCACCCCTTCTTGGACCAAAAAAGTATAGGCAAGCGGCAGTAGATACTCCAGCGCATCGATCCCAAAGGCTGCCTCTTGGAAGCTTACCTCTTTGGCCACTTTGGACTTTGGCGAGTGCAGAGAGCTCAATAGATCGATCTTGCCCTCTTGCAGTGCCAGCACCATACGCTGACGCTCCTCTTCACTACGCAGTGGGGGCATGATCTTGGCCAAAGTGTTGTACCCCTCGCAGGCCTCATCACCAAGCAGCAGATGGTGTATCCCCACCTCGGCATAGCAGTAGTGAGAGTCAGCGATGAGATCGAGACTGCGAGCCGTGGAGATACCTTTGAAAAGTACCGGCACTTCGTAATGCTCGCTATACTCGATCACTTTGGCCACTTCCGCTTTCTCTTCCAATGTATCGATACCCCCAAGACCCAGTTCGAAAGCGATCTTGCCCTCGTTCATCACTCCCACATCCTGGAAGATATTGTTGCGTGGAGCGATATGCAAAGGGATCTGATGCATCTTGGCATACTCGAAAATCCTGGCTAGTAGATAGGGATTGATATCGGAGGTGGTATAGACGCCTCCGGCCCCTTTTTTGAGCAAGATCGATATTTCACTCAGTCCCTCCCCTTTGGTCCCCATCACCAATGGATAGAGGGCGATGGGCAAAGAGTGAGACTTCACAAACTCCAGTGATATCTCCTCGTCGATAGGAGGTGTGGTATCTGGTATGAGCCCTATGCATCCCACGCCACCTCGCAGAGCTTGCTGGCCAAGGGCTTGGAGATTGGTGGTGTTGATACGATCATCCAATACTCTCACATCAAGATCGATGATAGATGGCAAAAGATAGGCTCCGCCAGCATCGATCACTTCGCTATCTTGGAGATTCGCGCCTATTTTGCGTATCACTCCATCTTCGATCAGCACATCGGCGCAGCGTTCCCCTCTTAGATCCACCACTTTAGCGTTTTTGACGAGCATAGGCACTCCTAATCTCTTGGAGTTTGGCCAAAAAGGTTTTGGCCGTGGCACCCCCTACCAGGGCTCTGGTGATCCTGGAGCCGTTGGCGTCGAGGAAGTAAAAAGTGGGCGTACCGTAGGCTTTGAAACCAAGAGCTTTCGCTTTGGCCAAAGAGAGCTTGAGGGGAACGAAAAAGTTCTCCACATAATCGCTCAGACTCTCGGTCTCGAAGGCTACGTCATCCATATACTCGCATGTAGGGCAGTTTGGCTGGGAGATCATCACCATCACAGGTTTATGCTCCTTTTTGGCCAGATCCAAAGCCTTGTGGTAGTCGTGTATCCAGTCAAAATCGGCCCCCCAGGCCAATAGCATCACTGATACTATCCAGACAAACTTTTTCATCGCTTTCTCCTCTTGGCTTCCTCTAAGATCTTCAAAAACTCTTCGGGACTTTTATACCCAACAATCCGTAGGTCTCTTAGCTCCTTGCCGTTTGTAAAAAACAAAATGGCAGGAGGGCCAAAAAGGCCAAATCGTTTCAAAAACGCCTTGTCGCTTTGGGAGTTGTCCGTCACGTCCAGCCGCAAAGCTTCAAATTCCCCCATCTTTTGCCGTACTCTCGGATCACTGAAGGTGTTTTCTTCTAGCTCCTTGCAGCTGGCGCACCATTTGGCCGTAATATCCAAAAGGAGCGGTTTTGAAGAGTTTTTGAGGATCCTCTCAAACTCTTCGTAATCTTTCACCTCACGAAACAAGGGCTTGGTCTGCACCGCTTGGACCCTGCTTTGCAGGAGTGGCTTGAGGGGATCCAAAGGATTGGTAGCTCCCAAAAAGGCACCGATAAAGACCAAAATACCGTAGATAAAAAGCACAAGCCCCAAACTCTTTTTGAAATACTCGAACCAGTGTGCCCCCTTCTCGATCCCTTCAAGTGCCCGCAGATAGACGGCACTGGAGATAAAAAGCGTAGCCCACAACAGCATCGTAATCCAATCTGGCAGGACTCGTGAGAGCATCCAGATGGCCACGCCCAACATCACCACGCCAAAGATGCGGCTCACCGCCTCCATCCAACCACCGGGTTTTGGCATGAACTTGCCAGCACCTATGCCTACAAGCAGCAGTGGCGCACCCATCCCAAGACTCATCACAAAAAGTGCCGCTCCACCAAGCAAAGCGTCACCGGTCTGACCGATGTAGATAAGAGCTCCAGCAAGCGGCGGCGCCACACAAGGACCTACGATCAAAGCCGACAAAAAGCCCATGATCGCCACACCCACAAGCCCTCCTCGGTGGCTCGCCTCATCGCTCTTTTTGGCCAGTTTCGTTTGCAAAGATGCAGGCAGTCCAATCTCGTAAAAACCAAACATACTAAGAGCCAACGCCACGAAAATAAGGGCAAAAAGCACAATCACCACAGGATTTTGCAAGGCTGCTTGCAAGTTGGCTCCAAAAAGCCCGGCGAGGACTCCGGCGATCGTATAGGTCGAAGCCATCGCCAACACATAGACCACCGAATAGAGTAGCGCCTTTTTGGTATTCATATTTTTGGCACCTACGATCAACGAAGAGAGGATGGGGATCATAGGAAAAATACATGGTGTCAGTGCCAGTAGCAGTCCAAATCCAAAGAATGTGAGCAAAATCACACCGAGAGATTTTGTCTTGAGGGTTTGGGCGATGGTTTGCTCTTCCGACTGTTTTGCAGGTGTGGCACTGGAAGCTTGCACAGGGATTGTCAGGTTGAACTCTTTGGTCTGGGGCGGATAACAGATCCCTATCTCGTTGCATCCTTGATAAGAAAATGCCAACCGGACCTTCCCACTATCCAAAAGCTTCAAAGGCACAGCGATACTCATATTGCCTTCATACACCTCTTCTCCATGTAGTTTCATGGGCTTTGGCAAGAAAGGCTCGATATCGATGGTGCGCTTTTGGGGGAAGAGCTCTTGGAGTTTGAAATACTTCTTGTACAAATAGACCTTGTCGGCCATTGCGATATTGATACGAAGCTTGTCCTTTTCTATCTTGACAGAGGGTTTGTAGGCTTTTTGGACCGGGACGATCTTGGGTCCCTCTCCACCTACAAATCCAAAAGCAAAAAGCGTCTGGATAGCTAGCAGCAGAGCGAATAGGAGTCGAAACATAGGGCCCCTTTAACTAATTTTTTAAATTGGTTATATTTTAACCTAAAACTCTTTATTATTTGTAAACAAATTTATCCAGCAAGGGCAATTATGGCGAACAGACTCGAAAACGAACACTCACCCTATCTACAGCAGCACGCGAACAATCCGGTGGACTGGTATCCATGGGGAGAGGAAGCTTTTGAAAAGGCAAAAAAAGAGAACAAACCTATCTTTCTCTCCATTGGCTACAGCAGCTGCCACTGGTGTCACGTGATGGAAAAAGAGGTTTTTGAAAATGAGGAGGCGGCCAGGGAGCTCAACGAAAATTTCGTAAGCATCAAAGTAGACCGGGAGGAGCGACCCGATCTGGACAAATATTTCCAAGAGGTATATCAGCTGCTCAACCAGCGCCCGGGAGGCTGGCCCCTTTCTATTTTCATGACTCCGGACAAAAAGCCCTTTTTTGCCGCTACCTATATTCCGCTAGAGCCAAAATATGGGATGCCTGGCTTCATCCAGCTGGTGCGAAACATCAGCGAAACCTACAAGAAAAAGCCCCAAAGTATCGTCGAGCAGTGCAAGGAGATAGAGCGTTTCATGCAGCCCACAACCCCCACCAAGGCGGTACGATTTGATCAGAGCATTGCCCAAAAATTTGTGGAAGCTGTCAAAAAACATTATGACCCAATCCACGGCGGTTTTGGAAGCAAACCCAAATTTCCCCACACCTCCACAATCAATACACTCCTTGATGTCTATCGCCTGACGGGAAACAAAGAGGCCCTTGAGATGGCTGAACATACATTGAAGAGTATGGCCAAAGGGGGGCTAAGAGACTTGGTGGATGGTGGATTTTGCAGATACAGCGTGGATGAGAAGTGGCTGGTGCCCCACTTTGAGAAGATGTGCTATGACAATGCATTACTAATGGAGAGCTACCTGAGAGCCTATTATGCCACAAAAGATGAGTGGTACAAGCAGATCGCCCTCGAAACGGCCGATTTTTTGATGAAGTATATGAGCCAAAAGGGACTCTTTTTCAGTGCCAGCGACGCAGACAGCGAGGGAGTGGAGGGAAAATATTTCCTCTACGACTATGACGAGATCGTACAAAAACTCAAACAAGATGGCTTTAGTGAGGAAGAGATCGAGCTGGTGCTTCGTAAGCTTGGTATCACCAAAGGCGGAAACTTCGAGGGCAAAAACATTCCAAGAAGCGAGGATATCTTTTTGTGTGAAACCAGTAAAAGAGCGCTACGCTCACTCAAAGAGCTGAGAAAAGATCGTATCTATCCCTTTATAGATAAAAAGATAATCACCAGCTGGAACGCCATGATGATCAAGTCGCTCTATATGGCCAGCCGCATAGACAACCGATACTTCGAGGCGGCAGAAGAGTCGATGAAGGCTTTGTGGAGCAAGATGTACAAAGATGGACACCTTTACCACGTGGCGCTCATCGATACCGAACCCAGTATCAAAGCTTTTTTGGAAGATTACGCCTATCTGGCCGTGGCATTGCTAGAAGCGTATAAAACGACACTGGATGAAGAGTATCTGGCCAAAGCCAATCTCATCGTCAATGACGCATTGGTGGAGTTTTTTGAGGAGGGGCGATGGTATTTCTCCAAAGGGGAGATTTTCGTCGAAGCTGAGCACACCGACACCTCCTATCCTAGCAGTGCGGCGATGATAGTGGACGCCATGCTCACCCTCGGTACAATCCTCGATCCAAAGTATATCGAGTTTGCCTACCAAAGTATCGAGTACTACAGCGAGCGGATATATCGCTATATGCCTTGGGCCGCCAAATTTGTGGAGGATGTGCTGCGTTTTGTCTATCAAGATAGAGTGGTCAAGTCCACAAGAGAAAATCTAGCTCCTTGCACTACCCAGATCGATTTTGTACGCTATCCTTTTGTATGGCTCCATATTCAAGAGCATGAGAGCTATCAGCTCTGCAACCGCATCAGCTGCTTCAAAGAAGCAAACAGCTGCGATGAGATCATAAAGGCTTTGGATGAGTGAGACGGCGATATTAGGCGGTGGATGCTTTTGGTGCCTAGAGGCAATTTTTAAACGGGTCAAAGGGGTCAAAAAAGTCATAAGCGGGTATGCTGGATGCCGCCGGCCAAATCCTACTTACGAGCAGGTATGCACTGGTACCACCAAATGTGCTGAAGTGGTCAAGATAGAGTATGATCCAAATATCATCAGCTACGAAGAGCTGCTTCGCATCTTTTTTGCCATCCACGACCCCACCCAGCTCAATCGCCAAGGTGCGGATGTGGGCACACAATACCGCTCGGTCATCTTCCCTCTCGATGAGCGTCAGCGCCAAATCGCTCAAAAAGTGATCGAAGAACTCAATCCCCTCTATGGCGGCAAGATCGTCACTACCATCGAAGAGCCCGGAAAATTTTATGAAGCGGAAAGCTACCATCAAAACTACTACGACACTCATCCAA
>Ga0256831_1000542_pt1 | contig 19522 bp, 15 predicted proteins | sample 132544metaG_FD_189087 | JGI IMG/M metagenome (GOLD analysis project Ga0256831, IMG submission 189087) | Hydrothermal vent microbial communities from Lau Basin, Pacific Ocean - 132-544 | ecosystem: Environmental > Aquatic > Marine > Hydrothermal vents | place: Pacific Ocean: Lau Basin | collected... | reverse complement strand
AAAAACAACAATGAGGTTATTTTCTATATTCGTTTTTTCTTTATTTCTGACATTTAATCTTAGTGCTCAGATTATTGAGGACAGTGTTTCTATCTATGGAAACGAATGGATTGATTTTAGTAAAGATTATTACAAAATCCCAGTTTCGGAGGATGGAATTTATCATATCACATATCAACAATTGTCAGATTCAGGTATTGACTTGGAAAATGTTATGGGTAAAGATTTTCAACTATATCTTTATGGCAAGGAAATAAATATCTATGCAAGTACTTCAGGCAAGTTTTCACCAAATGATTATATAGAGTTTTATGGGGAGAAAAACAGAACAAAGTTGGATTCCTTCTTATTTAGAAATAAGAACCATATTTTGAATCCTGAATACAGTATGTTTACCGACACTTCAGCATACTTTTTGACATGGGATAAGGCGACAGCAAACAAAAGATATGCAGATATCGAAAATGATTTGAGTGGCAATTTACCCGCGGCAGAAATCTATTATATTCATGAGGAAAAACTTATAAATCATTCACATTTTATTAAACCCTTGAGAGACTCTAAAAATCATATTTATAAATCAAATTTTGATATTGGAGAAGGCTTTGGTTCTGGTAATGAAGATACTAAAAACTCTTTTATAATTCATTCAAGTAATTTTCTAGATATTAATATTCAACCGGAATTATCTATTCGCTATGCTACTAATATCGGAAAACACGAAATAGATATCAATGTAAATAACAAATTTGTCAAACACGAAACAAGAAATGGGTTTTATTGTGGAAATGTTGATATTACTCTTGATAAAAGCGATATTAAGGATGATATTAAAATCGATTTAGAGGGAACGTGGAATTCTGACTACAAGGATAGGAGAACGGTATCTGTAATCAGCCTGAAATATCCCAGAGCTTTTGATTTTCAAAATAAAAGCATTTATACTTTTAATATTGAAGCCAGTGCTTTTACAAGATATTTTGAGATAAGCAATTTTGATGTGAACGGTTCATCTTTTATTCTTTATGATGTGAAAAACCAAACTAGACTAGTTCCCGTAATTGAGAATGATTTAGTCAAGTTCAGATTAAACCCTAGTGCTAATCCTTTAAAACTTGTATTAATCAATTTGGATAAATCATTGAAAAGTGTGACTGGGTTACATAAAGTTGAATTTATAGATTATCTACAGGATAAAAATAAAAACTATATTATAATCAGTGATAAAAACAGGTTTGTCGATGATAACAATACTAACTGGGTAGAAGAATATGCTAACTATAGATCTTCACCGGAGGGAGGAAGTTATAAAACTTTTATTGCCGATATTCATAATATATACAATCAATTTGGATATGGAATTGACAGGCATAATATCGCTCTCAACAATTTTATTATATATCTTAAAGATCATTTTACAGACCCTAGATATGTATTTATTATTGGAAAAGGATTGGAGTATAATGAAATAAGGACCAAAGATCAATTGGAAGAAAATAAATCTTTGTTTTTTATACCGACTTTTGGTTATCCGGGTTCGGATAATCTACTTGGAGCCAGATTTAATAAAAATTACTCAGCTATTCCTATTGGAAGAATAGCAGTTAGAAATTATCAACAAATAGAAACTTATCTAAATAAAGTAAAAAAACACGAAGATTATCTTCAATATTCACAAACTATTGAAGACAAAGAGTGGATGAAGAAAGTTATTCATTTGGTTGGTGGAACAGATGACATTATCAATCAGATAGATCATAACCTGACTTTAATGGCAGATATTATTCATAAAAATAAATATGGTGCAGATGTTCACACGTATAGAAGAACTAGTGGTGATGCACAGGAATCCGTTTCCCAAAAGATTATTGATGACATCAATAAAGGAGCTAGTATAGTTACTTTTTATGGTCATTCGGCTATAACCGGAACAGATTTTAATATAGGAAATTTACAAAATGATAGATTCCCGATTTTTTATAGCTTGGGATGTTATTCCGGAAATATACACACAAATATCAAAGATGGTCAAAGTGAAGAATTTGTCTTGGATGATTATGGTGTAGTAGCTTATATCGGCACCAGCGGTACAGGATTTACCGGTTCTTTGGGAAGTTTAGGCAAGAAAATATATAGCCTTACCGGAGGTGAGTATTATGGACAAGGAGTTGGTAAAATAGTAAATTCTGCAATTAAAACCCTAGATGAAAACTATACTGATATAGGGACAGTCACGCTTAACCAGCAGTTCACTTTTCATGGTGACCCTGCTATCACATTATACAAACATCCTGGACCGGACTATGTTATAGATTATTCAACAATAACTACTGAACCTAGCGTAGTAAATTCAAGTTTTAGCAAATTTAACCTAAGTTTTGATATTGTTAATTTAGGATATGCTATAAATGATTCACTTACCATAAAAATCATAAGAAAATTTCCAAAAGGTGATGTGGATACTATATATTCAAAATTTGAATCCGTTAAATCCAGAAAGAAGTTATCTATAAGTATTCCAACTAAAGGTATAAATGGTATCGGAGAAAATTGTGTTTCTATGTATATTGATCCTTATAATCTGATTGAGGAATTGCCTAGTCCGGATGCAGAAGACAATAATGAATTAAGCGATCAAAATGGGGATAATAAATTTTGCTTTTATATTGTTGATAATGGAGCCAAACCTATTTATCCTGAAGAATTTAGTATAGTTACCGATAAAAATTTGTCGCTTCAAGCTTCTTCTTTCAATTATTTTGTTGACTCACAAAAATATATATTTCAAATCGATACAACTGAAGAATTTAATAGCTCTTTGAAGAAGAGTGCATTGGTTACTTCAAAGGGAGGTATTGTTGAATGGAAACCAAATTTTGACTTCGTGCATGAAACTGTTTATTATTGGAGAATAAGTTCCGATACTACAAGTTCAAACACAAAACCGATCTGGCTCAACAGCTCATTTGTATATTTGAATACTGCTAGCAAAATAGAGGGTTGGAATCAAAGTCATTACTACCAGTATCTAAAAGATGAATTCAAAGGAACTGTTTTCGATGGGCGAAAGTTTGATTTTATTGCTCGAAAATACAATATCAAAATAATTGGAAAAAAATACGAACCGGCAAATAGAAAAGTGTTTTTTGTAGATGGGCAAGGATGGGGAGATTTGAATAATCACTCAAAACCAAGAGTAATTATCACCGGCTGGGGTCCTGATAGTTGGTTTAGAAATTATTCTGGACATGACTTTAATAGCATACAGAATAGTAAAAGGTATATGATTCAGTTTGTTTATGATGTTAGAGTAAAAGAGCAAAGAGCAGGTATCAAGAATCTGTTGGAAGCAATTCCTGATTCAATGGTTGTATTTGTCTATACACTTTTGGGTAATGAAACCCAAAGCATTGAGCCTGAAAAATGGGCTGCTGATTCTCTTACTTACGGATATAATCTATTTAGTACATTGGAAAGCTTCGGGGCAAAAAAAATCAGATTGATGGAAACAAAAGGTACTGTTCCATATGTGTTTATTTTCAAAAAAGGAGATGGCGTTATTGGTGAAAGGATAGGCAAAACAATAAATGATGTTTTCGAGCTTGAAACTGAAGTAGCGATAAACGAACCTCGAGGTAAATTTTTCTCAACTGTCATAGGCCCAGTAAAAAAATGGGACAAATTCCTTTGGAATGAAGAATATACCGGTGACACTACCGAGTATTCTTATGTTAAAGTTCACAAACTTAGTAGAGATTTATTTAATGATATAGTTGTCGATAGCCTCAATAAAAACTATGAATTAGATTTAGCAAATATTGATCCCGTAGAATTTCCATACATTAAACTGGAGTTTTTTGCTTATGATAGGTTCAAAAGAGATCCTCCGAAAATAAATTATTGGAGAGTATTATACGAAGGATATCCCGATGCAATATTGTACAATAAAGATGATGGTTATTTTTATGATGACACTTTGGAATATGGAGATAAATTCAAAATAAAAACATATCTTCTGAATAATACAGATATTGACATGGATAGTCTTGATGTAAGGTTTAAAATTAAAAAGAACAACAATGAAGAGATAATTATAACTAAAAAATATCCTAAATTATTAAAACATTCGAGTTATAGTGTGGAATTTGAATATCCTACAAATGAACTTCAGGGTATGAATGAATTTACAATTGAAGTGAACCCAGACAGAGTTATTAAAGAAAAATTCTATTTTAATAATGTCGGTATTAAAAGATTTTTTGTTCGTAGAGATAATGAGAATCCATTGTTGGATGTTACCTTTAATGGTAAACATATAATGGATGGTGATTTAATCAATCCAAGGCAGGAGATAAGTATTATGCTTAGAGATAATAATAAGTTTTTGCTACTAAACGATAAAAGTATCTTCCAAAAACTTACAATAATTTCACCAACAGGTATTGTCAACGATATTGATATAGCAAATGATTCTGAAATTGAATTTGTGCCGGCAGAAAGTCTAGACAAAAATGTTGCGAAACTAATCTTCAGACACGACTTTTTTGATGAAGAAGGAGAATACCAATTGATAGCTCAAGCAACAGATGTGTCAGGTAATTTATCCGGAGAAAATGAATATAAAATTTCATTTACAATCAATCTAAAAGATGAAATTTCTAATGTTTATAACTATCCTAATCCATTTTCTACTAAAACCAGATTTGTTTTTAAACTTTCAGGAAAAGACATACCTGACAAATTAATAATCAAAATAATGACGCTTTCTGGTAAAGTTGTTAGGGAATTGACAAATATTGATTTAGGTAACTTGGATATAGGTGAATATAATATGACTGATTATTGGGATGGTACTGATGAATTCGGTAGAAAACTCGCAAATGGTATATACCTATATCAAGTAAAAGCAGTAAATGCTGAAGGCAAAGAATACAATGTTCTAGAAAATGAATTCTTTACAAAAGGATTTGGCAAATTGGTTATTTTGAGGTAAATCTTTATTTGTATTAAAGTAAACATATTTATTGAAAACGATAATTCAAAATAATCGAGGATTAAATTTTAAGGAAAAAATACAAGAACTGTATGATTATCGGGAATTGTTGTGGACATTGGCTTATAGAGATTTTAAAGTAAAGTATGCCCAAACTTTTTTGGGTATAATTTGGGGAGTGATAGAACCATTGCTAACGGCAATACTATTGAGTTTTGTATTTAATCGCATTGCTAAAGCAAATACATTCGGAATAAATCCGGTATTGTTTAGTTTAACAGGGATAATCGCTTGGAATTACTTCTCAAATGTCGTAAATCAAGGTACTAATTCTCTGATTCTAGCTCAGAATATGATAAAAAAAATCTATTTCCCCAGAATTTTGCTGCCGGCTTCTAAAGCTCTTGCGGCCTTACCCGATTTATTAATATCAATCCTGTTTACATCGGTTTATTATTTGGTTTATTGGAATGATTTTAGTGCTGATATTTTGTTTTTCCCTTTGTTTATTGTACTTGCTATAATTGCAGGAATTAGTATTTCTATTTGGTTTAGTGCTTTGAATATAAGGTATAGAGATTTTAGACATATTGTTCCATTTGCGATTAGAATAGGATTATTTGTGACACCTATAGCTTATACTACTAATGAAGTTTCGCCCGATCTTAGGTGGATATTCTTCCTGAATCCTTTGACTGGAGTAATTGAGGGAATTAGATGGTGTCTATTTGGATTGGAAATGCATTGGAAACTTTTTGGATTAAGTATGATTATTTTAGCCTTGTTATTTATAACAGGTTTTTATTTTTTTAATAAAGTTGAGAAAAATATAGCAGATGTTATTTAATAATTATTTTAAAAAATCACATAAGCGTTAAATGAGCTCAAATTCTGTCATAGAGGTTCAAAACCTGTCTAAGGTTTATGATATTGAAGGTAAATCAAAGGATTTGAGATATGCCATTTCAAAATTTTTTTCTTCAAAAAACAAAGAGACTGAAAAACTATTGGCTCTGAATAATATTAGTTTTAATGTTAACGAAGGAGAAGTGTTTGGTATAATCGGACCAAATGGTTCGGGAAAATCAACATTGCTTAAAATATTGTCAAAAATAACTTTTCCCACATCAGGTAAGGCTATTCTTAACGGTAGAGTATCTTCACTACTTGAAGTCGGTACGGGATTTCACCACGAACTTAGCGGAAGAGAGAATATTTTTCTGAATGGTTCTATACTGGGAATGTCGAAGAAAGAAATAAAAAAGAAATTTGATGAAATTGTTGATTTTTCCGGTATCGAGAAATTTATTGATACTCCCGTGAAACACTATTCTTCGGGTATGTATGTACGGCTTGCCTTTTCTGTTGCTGCTCATCTTGAACCTGAAATATTACTTGTTGATGAAGTGTTGTCGGTAGGGGATATGAACTTTAGGAGAAAAAGTATGGGGAAGATGAATGAAGTTGCTAATTCGGGAAGAACCGTAATCTTGGTTAGCCATAATCTTGGAATCATTAAAAATTTGTGCCAAAATGGTATTTATCTTGACAGAGGTGAAATCCAAAGTAGTGGAATTATCCAAAAGGTAGTCGAAGACTATCAAAATAGCTATAAACCCTATCAAAATAAAACTTTGCCCAATATCAGCAAGCATATTGATGTTTCCAAAATCGATATACTCAGCATAACAAATAATGGAAGCAAAATTCTGTCTACAGGTGATGAGATAATGATTAAAATCAAATTCAAGTCTCTTGTGAAATTAAGAAACCTTTTGGTTAAGATTATAGTTAGAGATAATAATAAGCAAGTATTATTTTCTTGCAATAACAAATTTTACGATGCGATATTTGAATCTGTTCCCGATGAAGGAATCATAACTTGTCAAATACCAAAATTAGCTCTAAATACCGGAGAATATTCGATAGATTTGTTTTTAGAACAAGATAGAATTGAGATATTCAAGGTATTCGAAATAATGAGATTTGAAGTATTTGCTGGAGGATTTTACGAAACTGCTATAATGCCTTATCACGATAGAATTTTTCTAGTTGACCACGTTTGGAAAATAGAATAAATTTGGTTTACTTAGCACCAGATAAATATACTTTTAATCTACCCAGTGTTATTAAAACAGGGGTTATAACGTAAAGAATGTAGTTTTGCAAGTGATATTTACTGTTGGTGATTAGTTTTATAAAACCACTTGGTATTCTTAAAATCAAAGCAGCAATGATACTTTTGATAAAATAGAAACTCAAACTAAAAAAGTTTTCATCTTTTCTATGAATAATAAAATTGGTTTGAGAATTGATAAAAATGGATTTAATTTGCCATAAAAGATTCTGTTTTCTTTCTAAAACCGCGTGATATACATATAAATCCGGGTCAAATATAACTGTCCCACCTAATTTTCTGATTTCAAATTGTACATAATCGTCTTCTCCATAACCGATAGCATCTCCAATCATACCGAGATCTACCGGAAATCCTCCGATTTTATTGAGAATACTTTTTGTAAAAATCATATTGAGCCCTGTAACATATTCTCTTTCCAATACTCCTATTGAATCAAGTAGCATTTCTTTTTTTCCAAAATCTTTGGGAATCCATTTGGGTTTATCATTTGCGTACCAAGGAAAATACATTCCTCCCAAACAATCAAATTTATAATTTTCGATAACCCACAACAATCTGTCTAAGTATGTATCAGATATTATTACATCATCGTCAAGATAAGCGATAATTTCAGCCTTTGATTCCTTGATTGCTCGGTTCCTACCGTGGCTTAAACCAACTTTCTCTTCTTTGCAATATCTTAGATTTGAATAATTCTTTTTATATCTTTCAATTATGCACCAGGTTTTGTCAGTAGAATTATTGTCAACAACCAATACTTCAAATGGTTTTTTGTGAATGCTGTACTTATACAAAGAATGGAGACATTTCTCTAAGTAGAAATCTCTATTATAAGTACATATCGCAATTGTTATCTTGGGTTTTATAACAAATATTTTTTGATTAAATTAAAAACTTGTATTGAATACTCAATGAAATTCTTCGCTCACAAAAATAATATAAAATAAACAAGTTGCTGAATTTTACGTACATTTGTTTTTAATTGGTAACTAGTTTCTGCCCGAAAACACATCAAATTTGAAATTGATTCTTTTTGTTATCTTTTTACTTTTTTTCAAGTGATTGATACTAAGGCATCAAATCATTGCAAAAAAATCAAAATCTTAGCATAAATTATCAGAATTTCAAAAATTGTCTGTTTTCGGGCAGAAACTAATAAATAGAACTCGATGCTGAGATATATTATAAAACAATTCGGATTGTCGGAAAGATTGTTTAAATCACCGGATTTTATTATTGTGGGAGCTCAAAAAAGTGGTACTACATATTTATATAATTTACTTGTTCAGCATAAAGATATTTTACCTTCAAAAATGAAGGAAGTCCATTTTTTTGACAATAACTTTGATAAGGGAAAGTCTTGGTATCTTAGTCATTTTCCGATAAATATTCACAATTCCCAAATTACTGGGGAATCAAGTCCCTATTACCTTTATCATCCACTTGCAGCGGAAAGAATTTATAACTACGATAAGAATATAAAAATAATTATCCTTTTGCGTAATCCTGTTGATAGAGCCATTTCGCATATAAATATGATGCTAAAAAGACATAATTTGGAATATGACGAAAATGTATTTTGCAATATTGATAACGAATTGATGATTCAGACAGCTTTTGAAGAAAAATTGGACAAGAAATCGATTAATAAAAACCATATTCACCAAGATTTTTCCTTTATTACAAGAGGAATTTATGTCAATCAAATAAAAAGATATTTGCAATATTTCAAATTGAATGAAAATTTACTGATTTTGAAAAGTGAAGGTTTTTTTGAAGACACAAGTACTGAACTAATTGAATTATTTGAGTTTCTAAGAGTAGATAGCAATTTGGATAATATTGATTTTGGTGTAAATTCTTTTTCTGCGGATTATAACCCGGATAAATTTAAAAATTGTAGAAAAAAACTTAAAGATTTTTACAAGGATTATAATAACGAATTGGAGCAATTGATAAATCAAAAAATGAATTGGAATTAAGATGGAAACAGCAATAATTGCGATAATAGGAATGCATCGTTCGGGGACATCATTAGTATCTTCCTGGTTGCAACAGTGTGGTTTGGATATAGGAGAAAAACTTGTTTCGCCGAATATCGGAAATATAAACGGCCATTTTGAAGACTTGGATTTTTTATCCTTTCACGAAGGATTGTTTTTGAAAAATTCTCTTAGTTATTTGAATGCTTCATCAGATACTATCGAAATTGATGAAATTGATATTCATATCGCCAATGAATTGATTAATTATAAGTCAAAAAACAATGAAAAAATTGCTTGGAAAGACCCGAGAACTTGTTTGTTTTTAAATAATCTATGGCTCAAAACGACACACGATATAAAGTTTCTCTTTATTTATCGTCCTTTTGTTCAAATAATTAATTCATTATATTCCCGGCATATTAAAATGTTGAGTCAAAAGAACAGATATCAATTAATCAACAATCCTACAATCCAACGGATAAGAAATTTTATTTACATAAAGGCTAACAGGAAGAAAATTTTGGAAGATTATTGCAAAATGTACCTTAATTATATGAATGAGGTACTGAAATTTTATGAAGAAAATAGTACTGATAAAAATTTTATAGCAACAGATATCAGGACATTAATCGATGATTCCCATAGATTATTAAATACTATTGAGAATAATTGGAGTATTTCTTTAAAAAGAATAGATTTAAGGTCTATGTTTAATAAAAATCAATTTACAACTAAAGACATCAACCTTGAAGTTGTGGATAAGTTGTTATTGGAAAAATGTGAAAATATTGACAAAAAAATGCTAGTATTACTAGAAAATATAACAATTGAGTCGTAAATGCAAAAAGCAAAATTAATAGCATATTATTTACCTCAGTTTCATTCTATACCTGAAAATGACAATTGGTGGGGAGCGGGATTCACAGAGTGGACTAATGTAAAAAATGCAAAACCATTGTTTAAAAATCACAAGCAACCAAGAAAGCCCGGGGTTTTGGGCTATTATAATCTTTTGGATATAGAGACACAAAGAAAGCAAATAGAACTTGCAAAACAATATGATATTTATGGATTTTCTTACTATCATTATTGGTTTGGCAATGGCAAAATGTTGCTTGAAAAACCGGTAGAATTGATGTTGTCTTCAAAAGATTTGGATTTCCCCTTTTGCTTGAGTTGGGCGAATGAAAGTTGGGAAGGTATTTGGCACGGTAGTCCGGGAAAATTATTGATAGAACAAACATATCCCGGCAAGAAAGATTATATTCAACATTTTGAGTATTTATTAAAATTTTTTAATGATTCTCGATATATCAGATTTGATAACAAACCGGTTTTTACTATTCATAGACCTGATTTGATTCCCGATATTAAGTTTTTTGTTGAAATTTTCAGGGAATTAGCCAATAATGCAGGATTTGACGGTATTTATCTCATCGGAGGTTATAATTACTCTATGTCTTGGAAATTAGAAGATAATTTGTTTGATGCATTGATTTCCAATGGTTTTAATCATGCGCCTAATGTTTTATACAGAAAAAAACATCGTTATTTATCAAAGCAATTGATGAAAGTTGAATATAAGTTCAATTTGAATAAACCTTTAATCTATGATTTTGAAGAAATAGACAAAATAATTTCAAGGATAGATGATAGAAATATAATCAAATTTTGTGGTAGTGTTGATGAATATTTCCCCCTTTTGATATCAAATTGGGACAATACACCTAGATTGGGTAGAAAAGGTTATTTATTTGATAATTTTAATCCTGAAACATTCAAAGTACAGATAAATAGATGTCTGGATGCAATACTAAACAATAAAAACAAAGTTGTATTTGTGAAATCCTGGAATGAGTGGGCAGAAGGTAATTACCTAGAACCCGATGTTGACTCCGGATTGACATTGCTGGAAACTATCAAAGAACAATTGAACGATCCTATCATCTGATATCTAATTAGTGCATTTCATTTATTGCCTTTTTTTGCTATGCCGCCTCCCAGCCTCCTGTTTCTTCACTTTGTTCCGAAACCCTGATTAGCGAGTGTCTCTGACCTCGCTTCTTGCAAAACACTTTACCTGATCATACCTGCAGCTACAGTATTGTTGGTCGTTTTATCTATCAAAATAAAACTTCCCATTTTTCTGTTTTTTGAATATGAATCATAAAGTACATTCGAAGTTGTTTTTATCTGTATTCTGGCAATATCGTTAGCTTCGATTTTCCCAAAATCCAAATCACGGTGAAGTGTTTCTATATTGAGTTTGTATAAAATTGAGGAAATTTTACAGATTGATTCATTTGCAAGGCTGAAAAATATATAATCATTTCCGATTTCCAACTCTTTATTATCGTCAAACCAACAAATCATTGCATCAATATCGGTACTTACAGTAGGTTTATTGTTGGGTCTTGCTATTAAATCTCCCCTTTTGATTTCGATATCATCAGCCAATTCCATAGTTACGGATTGCATTGGAATTGCCTCTACATATTCTTTGTCAAAAAGAGAAATTCTGGTAATTGTAGAAGTTTTTTCCTGCGGCAAAACCAATACCTTATCTCCTTTTTTGAAAATACCGCCGGCAACTGTTCCGCTTAAATATTTTCCTTCATTATTTTGTATAATTGTTTGAATTGGGAATCTGCAATTGACCAAATCCTTGTCTCCTGAAAAATACATATTCTCTAATGTGTACATCAAAGTTGTACCATCATACCACGGCATTTTTTGGGATTTTGATACAATATTATCACCATTCAATGCAGAGATTGGAATAAATCTCACATCTGAGAACTGCAATTTTGAAGAAAATGATTCGTAGTCTTGCCTAATTTCCTCAAATCGCTGTCTTTTAAAGCCGACTTTATCCATTTTATTGACACAAACTATGATATGGGGAATTCTCAATAATGAAGAGATTATAGTATGCCTTTTGGTTTGCTCATCCAATCCGTTTGCAGCATCGATTAATATCACAGCTGCATTTGCATTTGAAGAACCGGTTACCATATTACGAGTATATTCAAGATGTCCGGGTGAATCACTGATAATGAATTTTCGCTTTGGTGTAGAAAAATATCTATAAGCGACATCTATGGTGATTCCTTCCTCTCTCTCCCTTTTTAGTCCATCGGTCAAATGAGCAAGATTGACTTGATCATTATGCCATAGACTTTTTAGATTTTCCAATTCCTCGTACTGATTTTTATATATAGCCTTACTATCGTGCAAAAGGCGTCCGATTAGTGTTGATTTTCCATTATCAACAGAACCTATAGTAGTGAATCTGAATAGCTGTTTTTCATTTTTCATATCAAAAATACCCTTTTCTTTTTCTATCTTCCATACTATTTAACGATAATTTATCATCGGCTCTTTTACCTCTTTCCCCGACATTAGACACGGATATTTCCGCTATAATATCTTCTATTGTCGTAGCTTTTGACTCCCACAATCCGGTGGTGGTAATATCCCCAACCGTTCTGCACCTTACATCTTTTTCAAATACATCCTCTTCTTTGAATTCAATAAAATCTGATTTTGCTAATAAAATACCATCCCTAGTTATTACATTTCTTTTGTGTGAAAAGTATATCGAGGGGATTTCCAAATTTTCATTTGATATATAATTCCAAATATCCATTTCCGTCCAATTACTAAGGGGGAAAACCCTGAAATGCTCTCCATCGTTTTTATTTCCATTATACAAATTCCACAATTCTGCTCTTTGGCTTTCGGGATTCCATCGCCCGTTTTTATCTCTATGGGAAAATACCCTCTCTTTTGCTCTTACTTTCTCTTCATCCCTTCTCCCACCACCTATGGCGGCATCAAATCCTTCTTTTTGAATTACATTCAACAAAACCGGAATTTGTAAGCGGTTTCTATCAGAAAAATCGTTTGTGTTGATATTAGGATCATTTATCAAATCCTCTACTGATGCGATTGTCAAATCCAAGTTCAATTTGTCTATTATTTTATCTCTAAAGCTGATTACTTCACCAAAATTATAGCCCGTATCGATATGCAATATTTTAAAAGGAATTTTATTTGGAAAAAATGCTTTTTGAGCTAATCGAATCAACACGATTGAATCTTTTCCCCCTGAAAATAGCAAACAAGAGTTATTAAATTGCTCAAAAACCTCGCGCAAAATAAATATTGCCTCTGCTTCCAATTGTTCCAAATAATCAATATTGTAATTCATACTGTCGCTATTACTAAATCAAGATTTTAATTATTTTTTCTACCGATTCATCCACTGTCAATTTGTCAGTATCTATTGTGATATCAGGGTTAATTGGTCTCTCGAAAGGCGAATTTATCCCCGTAAAATTGCTTATTTCTCCTGAGATTGCTCTTTTATATAGCCCCTTTACATCTCTTTGGATACATTTCTCCAAAGGTGCATCAATGAAAACTTCGACAAAACCATCTTCTGAAACAATACTTTTTGCCAAATCTCTGATTTCTTTAGTTGGGGAAATAAAGCTAACTATGGTCAAAAACCCTTCGTCTTTAAAGAGTTTTGCTATTTCTGCAACTCTGCGTATATTTTCTTTCCTGTCCTCTAGACTAAATCCCAAATCTTTGTTTATTCCCTTGCGCAATTTGTCTCCGTCCAAAACAATTATTTTTATATTTTCCTGCTTCAATCTTTCTTTTATCCCATATGCGATAGTCGTTTTTCCGGCTCCTGATAATCCAGTAAACCAAAGTATTTTAGCATTAATGTCTTTGTTCTTTCCCATATTATTTAGCAATTGAATAAATCAAAGCTCGTGCATAGATTGACAATTTATAGTAAATAAGCAATATCTTATTTCCTCCCCATTTAATAGAATCTATTATTTTAAGACCATACGAAATATGTTTTGTTTTAATTGCTTGACTAGCGTAAAAATAAGCTATTTTATTATATTTATTGCTTAAAAGAGTAGTCACATTGTTTTTATCCAATAAATCTTTGTGCTTTTCAAAAAAATAATTGATAACATCAAGTCTGTTATAAGGATTAGTCATATACAACGAATCTTTCAATTCTCTTTCCATCGTCATCGAATCGTGATTAACATATACACAAAGAGTTTTGGGAAAATAATATATTGGATATTTGAGTGCTATTCTAAAAAGCAAGTGAAAATCTTCCCCTATTTCATACTTTGAATCAAATTTTTCTTCATTGAGAATCTCTTTAGAAATACATAAAGGCTGTATATTATTCGCGTATTTCAATATGAATTTAGCGCTATTATTTTCATTAAACTCTTTCTTTTGAGCTTCAATGGTTTTACCCTGTTTATTTATTTCCCTTTGGTCACACATAAAAGCCGCAACAGTAAAATTCCTATTACTGATTTCAGTATAAAACACTTGTAAATATTCCGAAAGAAGATAGTCGTCATCATCCAAAAAACTGATGTATTGTCCGGTGGATAATTCTATTCCAAGATTTCTCGCCTCACTCCTTCCCTTATTATCCTGGTATTGATACTTTATCCTACTGTCTTGATAAGAGAGTACTTTTCCATTAGTATCATCTTGAGATCCATCATCTATTACGATTAATTCCCAATTTGAATAAGTTTGTCCAAGTACACTATCTATAGCCCTTTCTATGAAATTAGCTCGATTGTATGTCGCGATTACAATCGAAAATAATATATCTTCTGTATTAGCCTTCATTACCTGCAAAAATACATTTTATTAGGTAAAAGGGCATCCTCAATGCTATTGAAAACAAATAATATGCGGTTATTCCTGGACTTGAATTGAGTTTGATACCTTTGATTAAGCTAAATAAATACCTAAAATCACAATATTTCATTGATGCGCTTGCGAAACCGTAAATTTTATGATTTATCAAATCGTTAATTTTTGGTATAGTTAAATGTTCTTTAATTTGATTGCTATTTTCAATTACTAGATTGTTAATACACATCAATGATAGTTCGGCATTTGTACGATAATTCCTTTTAAATTTGGATTGAGTCCCTTGCTCAGTATGTATTTTATTAACGCTTAAATACTCCTCAATTATGAAAACTTTGTACTTAAGAGCTATTCTTATTGCCAAATGAAAATCCTGTCCATATTTGCATTCTGGTTTAAATTTTTCTTCCTTCAGTATATCTTTATGTATTGCAAATGGTCTTATGCTTGTTTGCATTTCCCATAAAAACCTGACAGGATTGTTCAGGAGAGAGACTGGAATATTATTTTTTGATTTTACTCCATTATTTTCCGTATATTCAAAACAGGTAAATGCTGCAACCGGTATAGTATTTTCTATAATACTTTTATGAAAAGTCGTTAGAAATTCCGGTAAATAATAATCATCATCATCCAAAAAACTAATATAAGCACCTTTAGCTTTATCAATTCCGAAATTTCGTGCTATACTTCGTTCCTCGTTTTCTTTCCAAAAATACCTTATTCTTTCATCTTTGTAGGATTCAACAATTTCACGGGTATTATCGGTAGAACCATCATCAACTATGATTAATTCCCAATTTTGATAAGTTTGCGCCAAGACACTCTCAATAGCCCTGCCGATTATTTCCGCTCTGTTGTATGTGGGAATAATAACTGAAAAGAGTATGTTTAAGTTTTTTTTCATTTTAATGCCGCTAATGTAGGTTTATTTTTAGCCACTAATGTTTTTTATTTTTTAGCCACTAATGCACTAATAATTTTTATTCGTGCATCGGTGGCTAATTAAATTTCATTTCTTCAAAATTAACAATTAATGTTGATATATTATTGGATATTTTGAGATTATTAACTTCATTTTTTCGTTTTTTGCAACACTGCCCTCTAACTCCCCGTTTCTTCGTAGACTCCGAAACCGGGAAAACCTCAACCCGCATTTCCATTTTCGATGAGTCGTGGGTTGCTACTTCCCCCTATCATTTTTCGTAACAAAGTGAAGAAAAATTATTAGGGGGAGAGCAAAGATTTTGCGGGATGGATGAGGGGGCAGATGTGCCAATAAACAGTAAAATCAACCCACAAAGCAAAAAAATGAAATACGTCCTTTAAGATTATTGATTTCATTTTTTAGCCACTAATGAACTAATTATTTTCTATTAGTGCATCCGTGGCTTTCTCAATAAAAACAATAAGTGTTAAATGTATATTTATTAATTTTCCTCATATTTGCAAATACAATGAAGAATAAAAAGAAAATCGCTGTATTTGTTTCTTCCGGAATCGGAAATGCCGTAATGATAGTTCCTCTATTAAAAGCACTAAAAAAGAGAGGAGATATTGTTGCCATAATACTGAATTCTCCGTTCATTGACGAAGATTTTTTGATATTCAATAGATTTCCGGCAGATGATATTATCAAAATAAAAAGCTTTAAAGTTTCTTCCATTTCTTTTCATCGTTTTGATGAATCATATCTTGATTATAGCAGTTCTTCTATCAAAAATTTAATCCTTGCAAAATATATTTCCAAAAAAGTTTTTGCACTTCGAAAAGACAAATTGCTTGTTCCGGGTGTAAATTACATAAAACCTGAAATGGATATTCATGCAGCTGTTTTACACGCTAAAATGGTAGAAAAGGAATTGACTGAGAGTAAGTTTTCATTAGAGCAGATAAGGCTGACACCAATGATAAAAAGTCTGGATTTATTAGCAATAAACACAAACGATAAAAAAATAATTTCTGTCCAAATATCATCCGGAAATAACAAAACTCCATATAAGAATTTACCTATAGAATATTGGATAGCGTTGTTTGATTTACTGGAAAATGATAAGTTAGATTATCTTTTTGTCTTGATTGGAGATAAAAATGAAACTCAAATCGGAGAGCAAATTTTGGCAAAATCAAAGAATAAAAATCTAATTTCTTTAATAGGAAAAACCAGTTTAACTGAAGTTAGTAATATTTTACTTAATTCTTGTCTCTATATCGGTTTAGACAGTGGATTTATGCATCTTGCAGTGGCATATGATATACCTTCTTTCACTATTCTAGGTGCTTCAAACGAAAACTTCATCGGATATCATAAATTTAATCCACACAAACACAAAGTTATTTTTAGCGACCTTTCGTGCAGATCTTGTCACGGTTGGATCGGTCAAAACACATCAAGGGTAACTGACCCAAACAGATGTCCGGATTTCAATTGTATGAAATCGCTAAAACCTCAATTTATTTATGAAAACATTAAGGACTTTGTAAATGGTATCTATAAGGAAATACATTAATTTGAAGATTATTTATGCTTTCAATATCCTGCTGTACAACCTTTAGATTTGCAATCACAAAGCTTTTAAAAAAGACTATAATTATCAGCATATTTTCTTTTTTACTCCTTTTTTCTTTTTAAATAACTCAATAGAATATTAATAACTTTTAAATAGAATAATTTTTGCAAATAAAAAAAAAGAATGAGGTGAACTATGCTGTACCTATTGGCTCAGTGTAGGTTATAGTGATTTCCTAAGAGGTGAAGTCTTTTGAGTTGAACTTCTCAACGATATTGCCAAATCATCAAAGATATTTTTAATAAATACTTTTGTACTAAAAATATACGTTTATCTAAATATAATTTTGAATATATGAATAAAAGAGAATGTATCAATTTCATAGAAGCAAGTCTGAACAATGATAAACTACCCGGAATGGATGCTATGACTCAAATGGCTCCCATCAATAGGCAATTGGAGTATCCTTATAAGAAAAATTATTCGGACTCAGCTGTTGCGTTATTGTTGTTTGAACAGGATGATGAATTATTCTTTCCGCTAATAAAGCGGACTAGTCATAACAAGAATGATAAGCACCGAGGTCAAATAAGTCTTCCTGGAGGAAAATATGATAAAGAGGATCAAACATTGTTAAATTGTGCTATGCGAGAATTGGAAGAGGAACTTGGTGTGAGTAAGACCAATATTTCAACTCTTGGGGAATTAACAAAGCTCTTTATTCCTGTGAGTAGTTTTATGGTACAGCCTTTTGTTTTTTATTCCACTAATTATAATCATTTTGCAGCTCAAGAGTCAGAAGTGGAATACATATTGGAGGTAAAACTAAAAGACCTGTTAGATGATAGAAATGTCAAAAAAGGAGAAATAGAATTGATTTCAGGGAGAAAGATAAATGATATTCCATACTTTAATCTGAATAATCATATAATTTGGGGAGCAACAGCGATGATATTGAACGAATTTAAAAATGTTGTAATCAGTTATAAAACAAATTAACCTTGTGTGCGTTAATCTAATTGTCATTAATCCTTTAAAGGAATTGTTATGAATAAATTAATATAAATTAGAAAAGACATGGACTATAAATCAGATGTTGAGGCGATTGATGGATTGGCACAAGCATATAAAAAACTAAAAAAAGAAATTGGAAAAGTCATTGTAGGTCAAGATGAAGTAATAAAATCTGTCTTGATCGGATTATTCAGCAACGGACACAGTTTATTGGTTGGTGTTCCCGGGCTGGCAAAAACTTTATTGATACAGACAATATCGGATGCATTGCATTTGGATTTCAAAAGAATTCAATTTACTCCGGACTTGATGCCAAGTGATATTACCGGTTCTGAAATACTAGATGAATCCAGACATTTCCAATTCAATAAAGGTCCTATTTTTGCAAATATTATACTTGCAGATGAGATAAACAGAACTCCTCCAAAAACTCAAGCTGCTTTGCTTGAAGCGATGCAGGAGAAATCTGTGACTGTAGGTGGTAAAGGTTATGATTTACCAAAACCTTTCTTTGTGTTGGCTACTCAAAACCCAATAGAGCAAGAAGGTACATATCCATTACCGGAAGCACAGTTAGATAGGTTTATGTTCAATATTCCATTGGATTATCCTAGTTTTGAAGAAGAAATAGACGTGGTAAAAAATACTACTTCAGATAAAACAACTCGAGTTGAGAAGGTCATTAGTGGAGATGATATATTATTCTTTCAAAAAATGGTCAGAAAAATTCCAATAGCTGATAATGTGTTGGAATATGCAGTAAATCTCACAGCAAAAACAAGACCTAAAAACAATAGATCTTCTGAAATGGCAGATAAATATTTGTCTTGGGGGGCAGGACCGAGAGCATCTCAATATTTGGTACTTGGTGCTAAATGCAACGCAGCAATCAACGGTAAGTATTCACCAGATATTGAGGATATTCAAGCTGTTGCTGTCAATGTGTTGAGACATCGTATTATTAAAAACTACAAAGCTGAAGCAGAAGGTATCACCGAAGAGGATATAATCAGAAGTTTTTTCTAGTAAATCTCACAAAAAATAACTTTGTCTATTAATCCACTTATTTATTGTGCAGGATGTTAGTGTACCAATAGTCTGTTCAATATTTTTTTTAAAAAAAGCTTATACTTTCATCTTAGCTATGATGCTTTGATTATAT
>Ga0256831_1000541_pt1 | contig 19524 bp, 15 predicted proteins | sample 132544metaG_FD_189087 | JGI IMG/M metagenome (GOLD analysis project Ga0256831, IMG submission 189087) | Hydrothermal vent microbial communities from Lau Basin, Pacific Ocean - 132-544 | ecosystem: Environmental > Aquatic > Marine > Hydrothermal vents | place: Pacific Ocean: Lau Basin | collected... | reverse complement strand
GTAGATGGTAACTCTCTATCCCAATAGTTCCACTCACGCAATATTTCAATTATTTCTGCTTTTTCCATGATTTTACCTTAAATCGTTTGGTATACCTTACAATAAGTTGTATTATTGTTTGATTAAATCAGCATACACGTAGGGACTGATTTGCAAACATGGTTAAACTGTTGATGGCTTTAGAACCATTATTTTAGAGAAAAATGGAGTGACAATTGTTTTTCAACATGTTTCTGCATTGGTTTGTGATAATTGTGGTGAAAAATATGTTAGAGGAGAGAGGATGGGGGGATTTGGATTGTTTTGATGGGTTGTGTTTGGCTTATCATCTCCTCACCCAAACAAAACATCCATCCCCAAATTACAATTGACCATCGAGGAGTAACTATTTTGCTCCACTCCATAGGTGCTTAATATCACCAACATTATAGAGTTATGAGCCTTATCCTCTTCTCTAAAAGTCTCTATCTTGGCTCTTAAATTATCAGCATAACTTTTAGAGATAGCAAACTCTTTATTGTAGTATTTTATCTCTACTATCATGACAGTTTTATCGGCTCTCTCTATAAGCATATCAATCTGTGTGCCTTTTTTGCTCCCATCTCCTCTGCTCTGCCAATAGTGAGTTTGCGTATATACACCTGAAATACCCAAAGCCTTTTTAATCTGCAATATATGTTTGTGACAAACAGCCTCAAATCTATTACCTGACCAACTTATCCAACTTTGAGAACTGCTTATAAATTGCCAGTAGTTACTGTTTTCCATCAACTCTTGTGTTGTGACATTTGCCATCCATTTAAGATAAAAAGCAGAAAAAGAGTCACTTAGAGCGTACCTTGTATCTCTCTTTTTTCTACCATAGCGATTATGTTTAGAGATAAACCCTGCCATCTCTAACTCCTCTAATGTTCTGTAGAGTGGGTCACTTTTAATATTAAACTTTTTTGAAATCTCATCGGCTGAAAATAGCCTACTTTTGCTTCTACCCATATAACTAACTACTTGCTGATGAATCCCTTTTTTGCCAAACAGAGCAACAAAAAGAGTTGAGAACTCTCTTTGTAGTTGCCCTCCCATAGTAAAACAGAGTTCATTGATATTTTGAGTAATAGATTTTTGTGGATTTAAAAAACTCAAATATTGAGCCACACCACCTAAAATCATATAAATATCTACAATCTCTTTTCGAGAGAGATAGTTAAACCCTCTCTCTTTTAGATAAGCCTCACTCTCTTGTAGATTAAAAGGGTAAAGAGGGATTTGTCTTGTGATTCTCTGATGAAGCCCACCTTTCTCTTCAATAACTTTTTTTACCATCCATGAAGCAGATGAGCCACAAAGTACAACGGTTACATTAGGATATTTTTCAAAATAACTATTCCAAATATAAGACAAAGCACCAATAAAACCTGACTTAGCTGTAGCTATCCAAGGCAATTCATCTATAAAAAATACAAAATGTTCACAGTTATCTTTAATACTTCGATGATAATTTTTAATCCCCTCAAAGAGTTCAGACCAGTTTTTAGCTCCATGTAACTCAATAGCATACTCATCAAAAAGTCTATTTTTGGCATTGGTAAGTTGTGTAGACATATTGGCTTGGGATTGACCTATAAGGCTAACCATACAGATATTTGTCTTGTTGTAAAACTGCTCAATTAGATAGGTTTTACCAACCCTACGACGACCATAAACAGCTATCATCTCTGCTCTATTTGAGTGCAAAGCTTCATTTAAGAGAGCCAACTCTTTTTTTCTACCTATCATCTAAAATCCTTTATAATTATAATTATCTAGCTTATTTTTAGACTTATTTATAATTATAGCATTATATTTATAATTATAATAGAATTAATTAGGTTAAATTTTTTTATTAGACATCTTGCAAAACTAGGAAATGTTGGCTTTCTCACAGAGAGTGCAAAGCACAAGAGCCACGTCTCGTTCGGGACTAAAGTCTCCGATTCCAAAGAGTTTTAACCCTACGTCGGCTAAAGCCAACCCTACAGCATCTAAATTTTATTATTGTTATGATTTTGTAGGGTTGGCTTTAGCCAACGTTTAGGATGATTGTTTACTAAAATTCTATAGAGGATATTTAAATAGGAATTGGTGGAGCATAACGGGTTCGAACCGATGACCTTTTCGCTGCCAGCGAAACGCTCTCCCAGCTGAGCTAATGCCCCACAACTGATGAGGTAGAAATTCTACTCTTTTTATGCTTTGGCATTGATGAGTTAGAGTATCTCATGAAGTGTATTTGCCTTTTTCATCCAAATATGAAGCTCGTACCACTCCTCATTTTCTATAAGCTCTTGACAAAGAAGCATCTCTTTATTGAAAGTTATGATGGACTCTAAAAGGTTATCTTTGTTTTGTCTAAAGATATCCTCCCACATATTGGGTGAACTCTGTGCGATACGGGTCATGCTTTTAAATCCACCACCTGCTAGGGCAACAATTGGACTTGAATCCTCTTGTTTCATGACAGCATTAGCGATAGCATAGCTAACGGCGTGTGGCATATGTGAGATAAATGCAGCATGTCTATCATGCTCTTTTGAGTTCATATATATGATTTTTGAGTTGATATCATTGAATATTTTTATTGCGATACTCTTTTGTAGTTCACCACTTTTCTCTGAGTCACAAATCACCATAGTTTTGTTTTGGTAGAGATTGTCAATCGCAGCTGATGGACCAAAGTTTTCTGTTCCTGTCATAGGGTGGGCTGTGACAAAGTTTTGACGAATATGAGAGGGGATAGCGTTGGATATCTTCTCTTTACTACTTCCAAAGTCTATAACTGTACACTCTTCGTATATATCTGTTAAATCTGTAATGATAGAGATAATAGCATCTACAGGAATGGTTAAGATGATAACATCACATTTTTTGATAATATCCAAACTGTTGGTTACTTGGTCGATAAGCTTTAATTCAAGAGCCTTTTTCTGATGTGATTGGTTGTGGTCATAGCCTATGATTTGATACTCTTTGGAAAATTTTTTAAGTGCTAAACCTAATGAACCACCCATTAAACCTAGTCCAATAATGCCTACTTTCATCAATTCTCCCTTAATTTATGGGTGGATTATACCATTTTTTTAGTGAAAAGTAGATACACTAATGACATTTGAAAAAAACAAAGATAAACACGCCAAGGAATTACTTCTTTTATGAAAAAAATTATACCACTATCTCTTACACTAAGCTCACTTCTTGTATCTCAAACGATTACTTCTATTAAATATGAGGGTCTGCTTCATCTCTCAACCGATGTAGCAACGGAGATATCAGGGATTCATGTTGGTGATGAGTTTGATATCAATAAGATAGATGAGTCTCTTAAAAAGTTCTATAAACAGGGTTATTTTTCTGATATCTTGGTTTCAACATCAGGTGAGGGTAGATTACTTTATAGCTTTAAGGAAAAATCGGTTATCTCAAAACTTATGATGAATGGTTACAGCTCTGATGATGAGTCAGAGAGTGTATTTGTCTCTATGGGACTGCGTAAAGGAGACCTTTATGATGTTAAAAAGATTGAATCTGCTAAAAAGAAGTTGATTAAGAGAATTGAGGCAGAGGGTTATTATGATACGGTTGTCGAGGTTACTACTGAACCGAAAACAGACAGTGTGGCATTGATATTTGATGTCAATAAGGGTGAGAAAATCTATATTAAAAATATAGAGTTTGCAGGTGCTGATACCATTGATACAACGGAGTTAGAGAACGCTTTAGCTAACCAAGAGGAAGATGTGATGGGTTGGTTACCTGGGCTTAATAATGGTGTTGCCCATATTGACCAACTTGGGTATGACTCCTTTAGAGCTAAAGATGTATATATGACAAATGGATATCTTGATGCTACAGTTAGTGAACCTCTGATGCGTGTGGATAGTGGTTCATATATCGCTGATGTGAGCTATCAGATAGATGAGGGGCAACAGTATAGAGTCCATGAGATTGTCTTTAAAGGGCTTACTGATGAGTTGGATGAGAGTGCTATTAGAGATGAGCTTCATCTGCTTACAGGTAAAGTTTTCAATGTTAAAAAACTTAGAAAAGATATATTGTATATTCAAGAGCAGGTTGCCAATCTTGGGTATGCTTATGCTAAAGTTGTTCCTAACTTTAATAAAAATAAAAAAGATGGAACTGTAGATATTCAGTATACTATTCATCAAGGAAACAAAGTCACCATTAACGATGTGATTATCTCTGGAAACTACACCACAAAAGATAGCGTTATTCGTAGAGATGTATTTTTGCGACCAGGTTCACTCTTTAATTTAACTGATTTAAAAGATACTAAAACTACATTGGGTCGTAGAGGTTTCTTTGAAAAGGTAGATATATCTCAAGAGCGTATTGATGCCAATAATATGAATATCTTGGTGAAAGTCAAAGAGACACCTACAGGAAGTATTCAAGCAGGTGGTGGATATGGGTCAATTCAAGGGGGAATGGTCAATGCAAGTCTGTCTGATAGAAATATTATGGGTTCAGGTATCAATACAGGTGTCTCAATCGAGTACTCCAAAATTTCACTAAACTACTCGTTAAATATCAATAACCCACGTATTTGGGATAGTGAGTATAGTTTTGGTATGAACTTTTATCGACGTGAGTTTGACTATCAGACACAGGGCTATGAGCAGAAAAGTTCAGGTATTGGTACAAATATAGGAAAGCAAATAACACGAAACTTATATGGGTATGTTGGGTATAATTATAGTAAAAATAAGACAGATGGATATTTTGAAAATAGTACATCTCGATATAGTAGTATTTGGAATGATGAAGACTTCTCTTATTCAAAAAGTACTTTTTCATTGGGTCTAAATTATGACAGTACAGATGATTTTTATGTACCAAGAGAGGGTGTTATTTTGGGTGGTAGTGTAGGACACTCTGGATTTGGTGGAGATGAAGAGTTTATGGATTACTCAGCGAAATTTGGTTTCTATAAGGGGCTAGAAGATTATATCGATTATGATTTAATCTTCCGTTATAAACTTCGTGCAAACATGTTACAAGATAGAGGACAAATTCATGGACCAGAGAAGCTCTTTTTGGGAGGTCCTTCTAGTTTAAGAGGGTATGAACCGTATAGTATTGCACCACATACTGATAGCATTGGAGTGGATAAGAATGGGGAGTCAGAGAGTAAAAGAAAGTTTAAAGGTGGACTAAAATCAGTGGTTAATACGGTTGAAGCAAGTATCCCACTCTCTGATTCAGCCAAGATGCGTTTGGCATTTTTCTATGACCACGGATTTATTGGAGAGGATAAGTTTGATGAGATAGAGAGAAGCTCTTATGGTATGGCAATAGAGTGGTTCTCTCCGATGGGACCTATTAACCTCATATGGGGTTGGGCTATTAATCCAGATAAGCTTGATAGAGAGGCTCTCTTTGAGTTTACAATGGGACGAAGATTCTAATATTTAAAAACTATATCTAGGTATCTTTTGGATATCTTGAATCTTCAACTCCACATTTGAGGGACGCTCTAAAACTTTGAGTTTCTCTTTTGCCAAATAGAGAGACTTATCTGTCTTAATCGTCAATAAATTATTTTTTAGTTCAAACTCAAAATCCTCTATAAAAGAGTTCTCATAGAGTGTAATGATAATGCTATAGATGAAACTTAATATCTTTAGCTCCTGTTTTTTAGGTAAGAGTGCTTTGTATCTTTTATAAACCTCTTTGTCATATAGCCTCTCTCCACCAAATCTAAGTAGCATCGCTGTAAGCATCATCTCTTCGTGTGTTACCCCAAAATTAAACTCATGCTTTGTAGTATAGTAGGCGTGTTTATGGGCATCATATATGTTAAAGGTGTAGCCAATAGAAGTTAACTCAATAGCATAGAGTAGTGTTTTTAGGTAAGACTTTTGAAGATTATATGTTTTGGAGAAGAGTTTAAATAGCTTTTTGGCACTCTCTTTCTGTTTAATAGTATTGCTGTTAGAAGTTCCAAATCTATCAAGTATACTTCTGATACTTGGGTTAATATCTTGGGGAAAGAGAAAGTTGCTTTTTTCAAGAAAACTGTTTAGAAAGACACCCTCTCTAACTCCAACTCCAGATGTGATGACCTTTTTTGCTTCTATGGTTTTTATGATAGCTTGAAAGATTAATGCACCCTCTCTAATGGTATCAAAGCGTCCTTTTGAGATATGAAGATAAGGAAGAAGTGTTCTGTTTGCTGTAGAGATATTATTAAAGTACTCTAGGTGATTTTTTATCTTATACGAGAAAGCATGAATCTTATCTAGTGGATACTCCTCACTCTTCATAATACCTTTGCTTAGACTTCTAATCGTTCCACCAATACCTATGGCTTGTGGGTGTCGAAAGTGAGAGGGTAGTTTCTCTATCTCATTTATAATATATGCTTTTGCATCATCTATGGAGCTATTGGTATCAAAAAAAAGCTCCTTAATACGAACTGTTCCTAAGTTAATAGAGTAGGTGTCTACTATTTTGGAGTTTTTAATAAGTGCCAAATCCGAAGAGCCACCACCAATATCAATGCTAATCCCATCACTAATAGGAAGAAGATTAATGGCTGCTAATGCACCATATCTCGCCTCTACTGTTCCATCAATAATCTTAATATCTAAGTCGAGTTGTGTTTTTATCCATGATGTAAAATCTTTTCCATTGGGGGCATCTCTAAGTGCTGAGGTGGCAACACAGATGGTCTGTTTGACGGGGTATAGTTTAATGGTTTTGATAAACTCATTTAGTGCTAGGTAGGCACGGTGTATGCCGATGGGTTGGAGATACCCATCTTTGGCATATGCACCCTCTCCAATACGAACTTTGGAGGTTTTTTCACATATAATATGAAAGCCATAGAGGCTACTCTCTTGATATATAACTAATCTAGCTGAGTTTGAACCAATGTCTATAACAGCCGTTGCTTTTGACATGGAGGGTTACTCCTCCTCTTGCATCTTATAATATTTAAATTTTAACTCCTCAGCACTCTCTGCTGCATCTGGGTCAGATGATATACAATCTACAGGACATACGGCAATACACTGTGGTTCATCATAATGTCCGACACACTCAGTACAACGGTCTGTATCAATTATATAAATTGGGTCATTCTCTTCAATCGCCTCATTTGGACACTCTTCTCTACACGCATCACACGCAATACACTCATCTGCTATTTTTAAAGCCATATTATTACTCTCTTTATATTCGTTTTTTAATTCTAAAAAGGTTTATATCTTAACAAAGCTTATAATTAAATGAAATTATTAGAATAACTATATCTCATGGTGTAAAAAACGACTATATGGAAAGATAATACTAGCTATTGTTCCTTGTTCATTTTTCCTATTTTTTAACATTAGCTCTACACCCATAGATTCAGCAGCATTCTGTGCTAAAAATAGCCCAAGTCCTGCACCTTCAGACTCTTGTGAACGTTTAAATGGAGCAAAAAAGTCTTGGCTCTCATCAATGCCTGGCCCCTCATCTATTATCTCAATAATGAAACTGTTTTTATCGGTACGAACGGTTAGTGTTACAAGTCCATCTTTTGGTGTAAAGCGTAGAGCATTTTGTATGAAATTTTGGAATATCTGCATAAAAAGAAGAGGTTGAATATTAATCATAAAACGCTCTACATTAAAGTGGTAGATAAAGTTTCGATTTTGAGAGTGTGCTAAAAGCTCATACTCTTCTGCTTTCTCCACCATAAAGCGAATGATATTAATCCGTTTTGGTTGCTCAAACTGCATCCCCTCTGCTCGACCAAACTCTAAAATATTATGTATCATATTGTTAAGTTGGTCGATAGATTTGATATTTTGCTCTAGCGTCTCTTTGATATTATCATCTTTTTTATATTTCATGAGATTGATTTGATTTTTTAATCGCATCACAGCCAATGGTGTTTTTAACTCATGTGCAGTACCAACATAAAGCTCTTTTCTGTAGTTTATAGAGGTTTTTATTTTTGTTATCAACCTATTTACAGACTCTCCCAAATTGATAAACTCCAGAGGTAGTTCTGTGAGTTTTAAGGGTTGTAGGATACTCTCATTCATATTTGAAAACTGATGGGTTAGTTTTTTTAGTGGATTCATAAGATTAGATGAGAGAACAGAGGCGTAATAGAGGATAAAAAATAGACCTGCTATAATCATCACAAGCATAGCCACATATATCTTGTAGAGTAGATTCTTCTCTTTAGTAACATTTTGTGAAATTTTAAGATATCTTTTTGAGACAGGGTAGGGGGTGACTAGTTCAAGATAGTATTGATTTCTTTTTTGGAGGAGGTGTGTTCCAAGCTGTCTGTTTGAGTCTATAATAGAGATACGATTTTTATATAGTTGGGTGACTTCAAAATTACTAAACTCTTTAATAAGCACATCAGGGTCTTTGTAGTTAGAGATAAGATATATAGCTTGTCTCTCAAGTTCATTTTCAGCATCATCATATAGATTGGTGAATAGAAAATAGGCTAAAATAGCCGAAATAGTGATAAGCATTGCTGTCATAGAGACAGCAATCTCAAGAAGAAATCTTTTTCTTAAGCTCCTTTGGGAAAGCAAAATCTATAACCTCTTCTTCTCACAGTCTCTATGGTAGTAATGTTTAATGGTTTATCCATTTTTTGTCTAATCTGATTAATTGCCACCTCAATAACATTTGGAGTTACCAGTTCAGGCTCTTCCCAAATAGCATCAAGAAGTTGCTCTTTTGATACGATTTGGTCTTTGTGCATAGCTAAATGTGTTAAGACTTCAAACGGTTTACCCTTAAGCTCAATCTCTTCACCATCATAAATAATTTTCTCCTCTTCAGGGTTAATAATAAGGTTCTCTACTTCAATAATATTTGAACCTCCAAAACGTAGTTTTGCTTCGATACGTGTTGTTAAAATCTCAAAATCAAATGGTTTTCTGATAAAGTCATCAGCACCTACTCTAAGGGCTTCTATCTCACTCTCACGGTCATCTCTAGCAGATAGAACAATTACAGATGTTTTAGGTGCTTTCTCTTTGAGTTTAACAATAATATCAATCCCATTACCATCTGGAAGCATCCAATCAAGTAGAACCAAATCATAGTTTCTTATTCCTAAGTAGTATTCACCATCTTTTAGGTTTTCAGCTACATCGTTTTGAAATCCAAACTCTTTTAATCCATCGGATAGTGTCTTGCTTAAGGTTACTTCATCTTCAATAATTAATATTCTCATTTTATCTCCAACTCCTTGTTTAATGTTTTTTTAATATTATAACACAAATATATTATAGTTTAAAGTTTTTTTAAATATTTATAAATTATTTTTTATTTTTTGATGTTTAGAAGCGTTGTTCCACTCATTAGATAGTGAAACTGTGGCATTCTTGATAATATCTGGCTTTGAGATTTTAAGGTATAGTGATTCTATTTGAGAATAATTTCTAAGAAGTACGCTAGAGATATCACTCAACGCCTCTTCTAAGAGTTCATACTCTCTTTGATAAAGACACTTTTCAATCTCTTCAATAACTGTTGCATAGTTGATAAAGTGATTATTTGAATAGTTATAGTTAATTTTTGTCTCAATTACAACTTTTTGTTTACTATTACGCTCAAAATCTAAGATACCAATAATGGTATCTAAGGTTAACTCCTCTATATGTATAGTCATAGTTTGTTATGCTATTTTTGTCTCTTCTTTGGAGACGAGACGTAAAATATTTGGAACATGTTTATAAAATATGATAAATGAGATAATCCAAATAGGTGCATGAGTATGGATAACGGCAATATCTGGATGTATAATGTAAGAGCTAATTAATAGTGCAACCAGCCCAATAAGTGATGATATTGATGATATTTTAAGTACTTTTGCTACAATAAACCAAGCGACAATGGCAATAAGTGAAGATAGAGGTAACATAACTAAGAGGACTCCAAATCCTGTAGCAACACCTTTTCCTCCTTCAAAAAGTAAAAAAGGGCTAAAACAGTGACCCATTACAGCAAAAACAGCTATTGTCCAAAGGATATTATCATCTGCTCCAAAATAGTATCTAGCTACTAGCATGACAATCGCACCTTTGGTCGCATCTAAAATAAGAGTAGTAAGGGCAATCTTTTTTGCAATATGAGGTGCTTTCTCTTTTAGAACACGCAGTACATTGGTTGCACCGATGTTTCCACTTCCCTCTTTTCGTACATCTACCCCTGCTAAAGCTCTTGCTAATATATATCCAAAAGGAATAGAGGCAAAAAGATAGGCAAATAGGTAAAGTAGTGTATTTTGATGGGTAAAAATACTGATTATAGTTTCGACAATAATATTAAGTAAATTCATAAAATCTCCATAAGTAATTAGGTTAATATCTAATTTTGGAATTTTAACTAAAAATGTGATGTTTTTTGCTTTATTTCTATTAGATGTAATTATTTGGTACAAAATAACATTTATATCTCTATTTTATTTAATTCTGTAAAAATTAATAGCACCATAAACTAGTTTCGATATTATGCATAACTTTTATGCAGATATCTTATAAGGAGAAGTAATATATGAAAATGGAATGTTATCCCTGTAAAGAGGGGCTATATAACCCTGATTTTGAGCATGATGCTTGTGGTGTAGGATTTGTTGCCCATCTCAAAGGTGAGAAATCACACAATACTGTAGCTAGAGGTCTTGAGCTTTTAGCAAACTTAGAGCATAGAGGTGCTGTTGGTGCAGAGAAGAACTCTGGTGATGGTGCAGGTATCTTGACACAGATGCCAGATAGATTTATGAGACGTGTAGCCAAAGAGGCTTCTGATATTGATTTGCCACCTTTTGGTGAGTATGGTGTGGGGGTAGTATTTATCCCTAGAGACCCTGACGCATATAGTGAGACTCAAAGTATTGTAGAGCAGTGTATTGAGGAGTTAGGGCAGGAGTGTTTAGGTTGGAGAAGAGTCCCTACTATCAATGACTCATTAGGCGAGACAGTCAAAGCGATTGAGCCGATTGTAAAACAGGTTTTTATCAAAAAAGCAGATGGTATTGATAGAGATACTTTTGAGAGAAAACTTTTTGTTATTAGAAAGTATGCACAAGCAAAAGTAACAGCCTCACCCGTTCGTGGTACAGGATATTTTTATATCCCCTCTATGTCACACAAAACCATTCTATATAAAGGGCAGTTGATTACCGAGCAGTTGCCTCTCTATTTCCCTGATTTGGGAGATGATGATTATGAGTCAGCAATTGCGTTGGTACACAGTAGATTCTCAACCAATACCTTCCCATCATGGCCATTGGCTCAACCTTTTAGATATATCGCTCATAATGGAGAGATAAATACACTAAAAGGTAATATCAACTGGATTAAAGCTAGAAAATCTCTTCTTAGCTCTAAACTCTTTAGTGATGATGAGCTTGATAAAATCTATCCGTTTCTCATAAATGAAGCTAAAGGTAGTGATAGCTCTGTACTTGATAATGTAATTGAACTCTTGACTCTTGCAGGTCGCTCACTACCTCATGTTATGGCTATGATGATTCCAGAGGCGTGGAGAGATGATGAGATGAGTGAGAGTAGACGAGCATTTTATGAGTATCATGCAACCTTTATGGAGCCGTGGGATGGTCCAGCTTCGGTGGCATTTACCGATGGTGATATTGTAGGTGCAACACTTGATAGAAATGGGTTAAGACCATCACGTTATTTTTTAACCAAAGATGATATCTTAGTTATGGCATCTGAACAAGGGGCTTTAGAGTTTCCAGCAGAGGATATTGTTCTTAAAGGTAGACTCCAACCTGGGAAGATGTTTGTAGCAGACCTAAAGAGAGGTAAGATTATATCTGATGAGGAGATAAAAGAGGAGATAGCAACAGCTTACCCATATAAAGAGTGGATAGATAAGCAGAAGATAAATTTAGATGATTTACCTATGAATGAAGAGCCTTGGCAACCTAACCATGAGACTGTACAACAGAGACAGAAGTGTTATGGGTATACTGTTGAGGATTTAAAAACAGTTATTACTCCAATGGCAAATGATGCCTATGAGGCTACAGGTTCTATGGGAAATGATGCCTCCTTAGCTGTACTTTCTCATCGCTCTTTGACGCTCTATAACTACTTTCATCAACTATTTGCACAGGTGACTAATCCCCCAATTGACCCTATCCGTGAAGAGTCGGTGATGTCACTTACCTCTTATATCGGTTCACAAGGTAACTTATTTCAGGAGGTGGATGAGGAGCGTAACTTTATTAAGCTCAAAACTCCTATTTTGGATAACAAGCAGATAGCTAAACTAAAAGGGCTAGATAAGTTTAACTTTAAAACTAAAAGTATCAGTATACTATTTGATGCAACTGTACATGGTGATATGGCAGATGCTGTTGAGCGTGTTAAATCTGAGGTTAGTCAAGCTATATCTGATGGATATACGGTGATTATCCTCTCCACAAGAGGGGTTAGTGATACTCTAGCACCTATCCCAACACTTTTAGCAACAAGTGCTGTTCATCAGCATCTTATAGCAGAGGGGACACGAACTAGTTGTGGTTTAGTTATTGAGTCTGCTGAACCAAGAGAGATACACCACTTTGCAACACTCATTGGGTATGGAGCAAATGCAATAAATCCATTTTTGGCATTTGAGACTATCGAGGATATGAGAACTAGAAAACTTATTCGTGAAGATTTAACAGAGGATGAGGCAGTTGCTAACTATATCACAGCGATTGGTAAAGGGATTTTTAAAATCATGTCAAAGATGGGTATCTCTACCATTCGCTCCTATACAGGGGCTCAGATATTTGAAGCCGTTGGTTTAGGAGATGATTTAATTAATAGCTACTTTAAAGGGACACCTTCAAGAATTGGTGGGATTGATATCTCGACTTTGGAGCAGGAGACACTTCTGTGTCACCATTTAGCATATTCAGAGCAGATAGTAGAGTCAAATGGTTTAGGTGTAGGTGGTCAGTATGCCTATCGTCAAAAAGGGGAAAATCATCTACTCTCTCCTGAAAATATCTTTTTATTACAGCAGTCAACCAAGAACAACTCCTATGCCACTTTTAAGCAGTATACTAAAACAGTAGATGAGATAAATGAGGATTTTATTACTCTACGAGGTCTGCTCGATTTCAATAAGCAAAAACCGATAGATATAGATGAGGTTGAGCCTGTTGAGGAGATTATGAAACGATTTGCCACGGGTGCTATGAGTTACGGCTCTATCTCAAAAGAGGCTCATGAGACTTTGGCTATGGCTATGAACTCTATTGGAGCAAGAAGCAATACAGGTGAGGGTGGTGAAGACCCTAAACGATTTGGAACGAACAAAAACTCTAAAATAAAACAGGTAGCCTCTGGTCGATTTGGGGTGACAGCAAACTATCTTGTTAATGCTGAAGAGCTACAGATAAAACTAGCCCAAGGGGCAAAACCAGGGGAAGGTGGACAGTTACCTGGGCATAAGGTAGATAAGATTATTGGAGCAACTAGACACTCAACCCCTGGTGTTGGACTTATCTCGCCACCACCACACCATGATATCTACTCGATTGAGGATTTGAAACAGCTTATCCATGACCTTAAAAACTCTAATGTAAATGCAAGGATTAACACTAAACTAGTTTCAGAAGTAGGAGTTGGAACTATCGCAGCAGGAGTGGCAAAGGCTTACTCTGATGTGATTTTAATCTCAGGTTTTGATGGAGGGACAGGAGCATCTCCTCAAACCTCTATCAAACACGCAGGGCTTCCATGGGAACTTGGTCTATCTGAAACACACCAAACTTTGGTCAAAAATGGTCTAAGAGGTAGAGTCGTACTTCAAACTGATGGTCAGCTTCGCTCTGGACGAGATGTAGCGATTGCAACACTACTTGGTGCAGAGGAGTGGGGGATTGCCACCTCTGCCTTGATTGTTGAGGGGTGTATTATGATGCGTAAGTGTCACCTAAACACTTGTCCTGTAGGGATTGCTACACAAGATAAAGATTTAAGAGCCAAATATACAGGAAAACCTGAACACGTAGTAAACTTTGTACGATTTTTAGCTACAGAGCTTCGTGAGATTATGGCAGAGCTTGGATTTAGAACTATCCATGAGATGGTAGGACGTGTAGATAAACTAAAAGCTAGAGATGGTATTAAGCACTGGAAGGCAAAACATCTACAGCTTGATAAACTACTATACCGAATGTATGTACAAGAGGAGGATAATACCTTTAAGAGTATGGAGCAAAATCATGGTATAGATGAGGCGTTGGATAATGAGCTTATCGAGAGTATGCAAGATGCCATAGAGAACAAAACTCCAACCAAAAAAGAGATAAGACTACGCAATATTAACCGAACAGTTGGAACGATGTTATCAGCAGAGATGACACGAAAACATGGTGAAGAGGGTCTACCTGATGATACGATTTATATCAAAGCCAATGGTACAGCAGGGCAGAGTTTTGGAGCATTTGTTAACTCTGGAATTACCTTTGAGATAGAGGGTGATGCAAATGACTACTTTGGAAAAGGTCTTTGTGGTGGTAAGTTGATACTCTATCCACCTAAAAACTCTACATTTAAAGCAAACGATACAGTTATCTTGGGTAATGTCGCTTTCTATGGAGCAACTAGTGGAGAGTCTTATATATATGGTCTAGCAGGTGAGCGTTTCTGTGTAAGAAACTCAGGTGCTAAAGTAGTCGTAGGTGCAGTTGGAGACCACGGTTGTGAGTATATGACAGGTGGTCGTGTAGTTGTTTTAGGTGAGATTGGTAAAAACTTTGGAGCTGGTATGAGTGGAGGGATTGCTTATATCTATGATAAAAATGAGTGTTTGGCTCAACGTATCAATGGGGATATGGTAGACCTTGATAGGATAGAGACTAACGAGGACTCTGATGAAGTTAAAACGATGATAGAGAACTACATCAAGTATACAGGCTCTCAAGAGGCAGATGAAATTTTAGATGATTGGGAATTCTCTAAAACTAAGTTTATCAAAGTTATGCCAAGAGACTATAAGCGTGTATTGCAAGAAGCAAGAGAGGAGAGATAAGATGGGAAAGGTAACAGGATTTAAGGATTATAAGAGAGTAAACTTCACTCTAGCTCCAGTAGAAGAGAGAATTAAACACTACAATGAGTTTACCACACCTCTAGGAGATGAGGATATGGAGGAGCAGGGTGCTAGATGTATGGATTGTGGTGTCCCTTTTTGTCATAGTAACTATGGTTGTCCTGTGGGAAATATTATCCCTCAATTTAATGACCAAGTCTACAGAGGAAGATGGGAAGATGCATTTAGAACACTAATGAGTACCAATAATTTTCCAGAGTTTACAGGTCGGGTTTGCCCAGCACCTTGTGAGACTGCTTGTGTTTTGGGTCTCCATGAGACGGCAGTTGGGATTAAAAATATCGAGTACTCTATTATAGAAAAAGCCTATAAAGAGGGTTGGATGAAGCCTCAACCCCCTGCGACTAGAACAGGTAAAACAGTAGCCGTAGTGGGAAGTGGTCCCGCAGGTCTAGCTGTAGCTAACCAGCTCAACAAAGCAGGTCATACAGTTAGTGTATATGAGAAAGATTCTCGAATAGGTGGTTTAGTTCGTTATGGGATTCCAAACTTCAAACTAGATAAGCAAAAGGTAGTTCAAAGACGTATTGACCTTATGGAGAAGGAGGGAGTTAGGTTCATACCAAATGCAAATGTAGGAGTAACTCTGCCTATTAAGGTTCTACAAGAGACCTATAACGCTGTAGTTATTACAACAGGAGCAGGAAATCCAAGAGATTTACCTATAGAGAATAGAGATGCAAAGGGTATCCACTTTGCAATGGAGTTTCTATCTCAAGCAAATAGCCGTGTTGAGGGTGAAACATTTGCAAAAGAGGATGACATCTTAGCTACAGATAAGCACGTTGTGGTCATTGGAGGTGGAGATACAGGTAGTGACTGTGTAGGTAACTCTATCCGTCAAGGGGCTAAGAGTGTTACACAGATAGAGCTTATGCCAAAATCTCCTGACCATAGAACAGATGATATGCCGTGGCCAACCTATCCAAGAGTATTTAAACTCTCCACCTCACAAGCAGAGGGAGCAGAGTTAGATTTTAATGTACTCTCAAAGTCGTTTATAAAAGATGAAAATGATAATGTAACAGGTATCAACTGTGTAAGAATAGAGTGGGAAGGACGAGGATTTAAAGAGATAGCAGGAACAGAGTTTGTACTAAAAGCAGATTTGGTTCTACTAGCTATGGGTTTCCTTGGGCCACTTCAAGATGATGTTATCAAAGAGTTATCACTAGAGACAGATGAGCGAAGTAATATCAAAACTAAAGGGTTTGCTACCTCTGTAGAGGGTATATTTAGTGCAGGTGATAGTAGAAGAGGGCAATCACTAGTTGTATGGGCAATCCATGAGGGTCGTGAGTGTGCCATTGAGGTAGATGAGTTCTTATGTGGGCGTAGAAGTATGCTTAACTGTAAGAGTCGAGCCTACTGTGAGCTATAAGAGGGGGGGATTATTCCCCTCTTTTGTAAAAATTAAAGTATCATCTTAGAGGTAGCTCCAGACCTTGATACTTTTACTAAATCTGTTCCTAAAACATAGATATCGTGCAAATTTGTTTCCTTTTTAGCTAGAAGAGTATATAATCTCATTTTATATATTTTTAGATTAAAATCCCAAAAATATATTATAAAAAGTGATGAAATAGGGATTAAAGGATTTTTATTGGACGTTAGAAATTATGAGATAAAAGCACTAAAAAAGCAGATATTTGTTAGTAATTTAAAAGCATGGATTATTGGATTGATACTAGTTGCTGAGTTGCTGTTTATTATTGGATATTTTTTTAAAAGTGGTTTGATGGGTGAGGTTAGTACCTCTTTAAATAAAGTGGCCGTGGTACGTTATAATCAAGAGGTGACAGAGGAGTTTACTACTCGTGTAATGGAGAAGATGGATGAGATTCGTAACGATGATACTTATCAGTCTGTACTTTTTATTATGGGGTCTCCTGGTGGAAGTCCTACAGCTAGTGAGGAGCTTTCTGAGTATCTAAAAGATTATCAAAGAGATATCAATGTGACGATGTATGTGGACTCTATCGCAGCTAGTGGTGGGTACTATATCGCCTCTGCTGTGCGACCTCTTATTGCCAATAAAAATGCGATTGTAGGCTCGATTGGTGTGATTTTACCCCATTATAACTTTGGAGAATTGGCGAAAAAAATTGGGGTAGAGGAGGATTATATGGCTGCTGGTAAGTTTAAAAAACCTATCTCTATGTTGGCAAAAATTGACAAAAAGAATAAAGATTATATAGTTAAACATCTACTTAAACCAACTTATGAGAATTTTGTAAACTCAGTAGCTCAAAATCGTAATGTGAAACCATCTGTTATAAAAAAGTTTGCAGAGGGAAAGATTTTTATTGCTAATGTTCCTGAGATACAAGGTATTTTGGTAGATGAGGTATCATCACTATATAGAGTAAAAGCGATGATACGTAGCCATTTAAATAATGAAAATGTAGACTTTATTGATATTAATTTAGACAAAGAACAGTCTTTCTTTCCACAAGTAAAAGTGGATTTAGGATTAGAGACTTTGCTTAATCAGATGAAACTTCGATAAGAGTAAGAGTTAAAATAGAAAGGGAAAAAGATGCAAAAGAGAAAATCTACCGTTTTTTTAAAGCTATTGATAGTTTTAGTTATTATATTTACAGCTCTTGCCTACTACGCCTATAAGTTAATTCAAGAGGATAAAGCAAAATCTCAAGATAAAGAACCGACAGCTACAGTAGTGGTTCTTCCTGCTGTGCCTACACCGATGGCTCATCCTACCTTGACTACAAGAGATAAAAATAGAACCAAAATCTCTACAAATATGGAGATGGTTGAGAAAAATGAGACAGAGGAGTTGAGTTTAAAGCCTGTTGCTACAGAAGAGTATATACCAGCTATGGATGAAGTTTATATTGAGAATAATAGCTCTGCTTTAGAGGGTGTTCCAAAAGCTGAAATCTATACTGATGTTGAGGTGAATACTCATGAAGTAGTTAAGCAAGTGCCAATTCAGTTAGAAAATATAGCCCAAAGAGAAAAGATAATTCAAAGAGAAGAGCCAATTAAAAAAACTAAAGAGTCCTTTACAAGAGTTGCGATTAAAGGATTTTTGGATAAGTTTGTTATCTCTCTCTCAACAGGTTCAATTGACTCTATTCTCTACTATTATGACTCTTATATAGAGAAATATTTCCTCTCAAATGGTGCAACACATAGTGATATTAGAGCCGATAGAGAGGCTTATAACAGTAGATGGAAAGAGAGAGATTTTAAGATAAAGAATTTTGTTATTTTAAGAATGTATAAAAAAGATGGAATTGAGTATTGTAAGATTGCTTTTACTATCAAATGGAGTGTCTCCACTCAAAATATGGGTGCAGATTTTGGTAAAAGTAGAGGCTTGATGACACTAAAGAGAAGCCCTAATGGATTTAAGATAGTATCTATTGAGTCATCGAAGTAAAGGAGATATATTTGTTAAAAAATAAATTTATAGAGGCGATGATAGCCGAAGATATAGGTAGAGGTGACCTTTTTTCTCGTATCTCCACTTCAAAAGAGGTTCGAGCTTATATTATAGCAAAGAGTGATGGTATGTTTGGAGGTCGTGAGTATATTGAGCTTATCGCTAAGATGTACGATTTTAGACTAGAGTGGAGAGTAGAGGATGGTTCTACTTTTAATATAGGAGAAAAACTTCTTTTTATCTCAGGGGATTCCAAATCTATTCTATCACTAGAGCGTTCTATCTTAGATATCGCTCTTCATGCTTCATCTATTGCCTCATTGACATCTAAATTTGTTAAAAAAGTTGAGCCTTATGGGGTGAAGCTTTTAGATACACGAAAGACACGCCCACTTCTTAGAGAGTTTGAAAAGTACGCTGTTCGTTGTGGTGGTGGGATAAACCATCGTATGGGGCTTGATGATTGTCTGATGCTTAAAGATACTCATCTTAAAACCATTGATAATTTAGCCAAGTTTATGAAAGAGGTTCGTCAAAAAATACCTTTTACCTCTAAAGTAGAGATAGAGTGTGAAGATTTAGAGATGGTTAAAGAGGCTATGGGTGCAGGGGCTGATATTGTGATGTGTGATAATATGAGTAATGAATCCATAGTAGAAGTAGTAGCATTTAGAGATAAAAACTATCCTCATATTCTACTAGAGGCTAGTGGAAATATAACACTAGATAGCATCGAAGAGATTGCCAAAACGGGAGTAGATGCTATCTCGTCTGGTTCTCTTATCCATCAAGCCAATTGGATAGATTTGTCCATGAAGGTGGAAGATGTTTGAGATAAAAAAGTTTATTGATAGCTACTCTAAGATAACCATACTATCTCATCTAAACCCTGATGGAGATGCGATTGGAACATCTTTAGGTATCTATAATATCTTAAAGGCAGAGGGAAAACTAGTAGAGAT